>Ga0265338_10000540_pt1 | contig 66282 bp, 70 predicted proteins | sample 42126metaG_FD_193579 | JGI IMG/M metagenome (GOLD analysis project Ga0265338, IMG submission 193579) | Rhizosphere microbial communities from Carex aquatilis grown in University of Washington, Seatle, WA, United States - 4-21-26 metaG | ecosystem: Host-associated > Plants > Roots > Rhizosphere...
TTCCCCAAATTTGTTAATGAAAAAGAAAGGGCTGAGGCAGTATAACTCAATGTATCTGTCCCGTGCGTTATCACAAATCCATCATAATTATCGTATTCTGCATAAACCGTTTCCGCAATTTCTTCCCATAAAGCTGGCTGAATGTTACTACTGTCGATATTGGCAATGAAATGATACCCTATTTCATAATGCTCTTGTAACTCAGGAGCAAGCTTGAGGATATCCATAGGAGTCTTTGCCGGACGCAGTGCGTTTATTGTATGATCATATACTTGAGCAATGGTACCGCCGGTAAAGATAAGAAGAATTTTTGATTTTTTCACTTTGCTATTATAATCGGGAAACACCACTTCTGCAAGAAACTAAAAAACTCACTGTGCAGTCGAGGAACCAATGGTCACCGTGACATCCGTTGAAGAAGATGCCGGCAAGGTACTAACTGTAGAATCAACAGTAAATGATTTGCCGAGATCTCCTTGCAATTGAGATAAATACGTTTTATCAACGGTCGACTTCGCGCTGATTTCTGTCTTTGTGTAATTACTATTGTCTGCATTACCGGCTGAAGTTACTTTGTATCCTGCTGTCGTCAAGCTTGCTTTCACATCCCCTGCTTTTCCTGTGATGCCACTACCGTTAAGTACAGAAATTGTATAGGTACTCAAATTTGCAGGTTTCTCTGTGGGAGCTGCTGTCGGCATTGTAGTCGGAATAAGAGTTGGCGTCGGTTTTGAGGCAAGCATGGGGAGATTAGGCATAGATAATTTAATGAGACCGAAGTGACCTGCTGCAGCAATTACTCCCAATCCCAAAGTGAAAGAAACTAATGCAACAATAAAGAAATAAAGCCCAAATCGCTTCTTTCCTTCACTAGGTATTGTCTGGGTAGCAACATCATTTGACTGAATAGTAAACGCACTTTGCGGTGCAGTTGCGGACTGACCAGCAGAAGCAGACGCCGATGATTCCGGCTCAGGCGTTGTCACAGGCTGAGCAGCCGGAGGTTCAGTACTAAGTGGACTGCTTAATGAAGCTTCAGGCTTTGTCTCTTCTGCTTTATCTTTTTTTTCTTCCGTTGTACTTGCTACTGATTCTTCTTCTAGCTGCGAAGAAACAGGACTGGAAGAAAGCGGACTATCACTGACAAATTCACTCGGAGGAGTTGCGACGTTTGATTCTTCAGAAGGTTGTCCTTCTTCTGCTTTTGGCGGTGTTGCAGAGAGTTCGCTTGACAATGGTGCCCCTTCAGATTTGGGTGTTTCTTTCTTCTCGTCTTCCTTTACATCTGTCGTTTCAACAACTTTTTTTGCTGCATGAGTTAGAACTTCTTCCTCTGCAGTTTCTTTTACTGATTCTTTCTCGGGTTTTTCTTTTATTTTCTTACCGAATGTAACTGATTTTGCTCGCTTCCTTGTCTGCATAAAAATACTCCTATAATTTAATTAAAAATCATCAAACAACATTTGTCAATCCGATACATGTATAAAGGATTTTGTTCTCTTAATAAGCATATTCCGGAAAAGAAAGTAAACAAAATTACACAAGAGTCCAAATAACACTGTCAGTCCTAATAAATCAAAGGATGTCAGCACATGTATGGCAGAGCTAATAACTTTCTGTGGCGCGAAAAAGACATCCCACGAATTATTACGTTCTACTCTTCCCAGCACCATCCCAAACGCTATAATAAAATTACAAGCAATAAGCACTGTTGTCCTATTTTTTTTGAAAGACTTTACTCCAGATACCATTTTTTCAAAGGGAAGAAACCCCACAATAAACGTCACTACTCCAACAAGTTCAAAAACCGCATATTGCAACACAAAGAGCGGACGAAGAGAGATACTTACCCGATACCAGTCTTGAACCAAATGCAGTAAATCGGTAAAGATATATAAAGTATTCGGAAGAAAGAGTAACCAAAGTACTGCGAGTATTACTTTACTATATTTTTCTTTTACCTCTACAAAAGCCACGCCAAAAAGGACAGCAAGACAGGCAAGAAAGCTGTTATAGATCATCCAATCATTGTTATCAAGAATTATATGCATATAATCATCATATCGCTTTTGGAAATTCTAAGCAAATTAATGTATAATTGCTCTATGATCATCATCACAGGCAGTCTCGCATATGACTACATAATGGAATTCCCCGGAAGTTTCTCGGATCATATCCTTCCTGAGCACACACATAATATCAATCTTTCCTTTATTGTTGATAAATTTGCCAAACGCCGCGGAGGCACCGCAGGAAACGTCAGTTATACATTAGGACTATTGCAAACCCCACATCTCCTTTTTGCTTATGCAGGAAATGACTTTGAAGAATATAAAAAGGATTTTGAAAAAATCGGAATTGATACGAAAGGTCTACAGATTGATCCTGCCGATCATACAGCGACAGGCTTTGCCATGTCTGACAAAAACCAGAATCAAATTTGGGGATTTTATTATGGCGCTTCAGCAAAAAGTAAAGATCTTAAACTCAAAAGTGTTACGAAAAAAAATGATCTTGTTTACATTGGCCCGCAAGGAGCAGAAGGATCATTGTCGTTAATCAAACAATGCATAGCATTAAATACTCCCTATGTTTTTGATCCCGGATTTATTTTGACACAAGTCAACGACAAAGATTTGCAGTATGGACTTACTCATGCTGCATATATTATCGGCAATGAATACGAGATGGCTCTCATGCGGGAACGGATTGAAACTTTTGCACAAATTATTGCAGATAAAATACTGATTACAACACTCGGGAAAAAAGGTGCAACTATTGATACTAACGGAAAAAGATATAAAATTAAATCCGCAAAAGCTACCACTGTTGCCGCAACAACCGGTGCTGGAGATGCATGGCGAGGCGGATTTCTCGCAGGAATCACAAGAAATCTTGACTTGCAAACAGCAGGGCAAATGGGCGCTGTCGCATCATCGTATGCCATTGAGCATGTCGGAACACAAGATCATATGTTTACCAAGAAAGAATTTGCAAAACGATACAAAGAAACATATAATGCAGAGATAACACTCTGATAGCAAAAAAACTATGGCAACAAAACAATACGATGTAAAAGATCTTAAACTCGCTCCAGCAGGAAAACTCAAAATCGAATGGGCTGGCAAACAAATGCCCGTTCTGAAATCAATCCAGGAACGCTTTGCGAAAGAAAAACCTCTGAAAGGCATGACTCTTGCCGCTTGTCTTCATATCACCAGTGAAACAGCAAATTTGTTAATTGCTTTGAAAATAGGTGGAGCAAAGATTATCGCCAATGCTTCTAATCCCCTTTCAACCCAGGATGTTGTTGCAGCCTCACTTGTCAAAGATTATGACATCCCAACCTATGCGATAAAAGGTGAAGATAACAAAACTTATTTCAAACATCTCAATGCTGTTTTGGACGAAAATCCCAATATCACCATGGATGACGGCGGAGATCTGATTTATGCACTGCATACCAATCGAAAAGAAAAACTCGGTAATGTCATCGGTTCCTCCGAAGAGACAACAACCGGCGTAATCAGACTCAAAGCTATGGAAAAAGAAGGAGCATTGAAACTTCCTGTGATTGCAGTCAATGATAGCGACACTAAGCATCTTTTTGACAATCGCTATGGAACAGGACAATCAACCATCGACGGAATTTTGCGCGCAACTAACATCCTCATTGCAGGAAAAACTTTTGTCGTCGGCGGATATGGATGGTGTGGACGTGGCATTGCTATGCGGGCAAACGGTATGGGAGCAAATGTTATTGTCACTGAAGTTGATCCTATCCGTGCTCTGGAAGCAGCGATGGATGGTTACCGCGTCATGCCAATGAAAGATGCTGCAAAAATCGGTGACATCTTCGTCTCGGCAACCGGTGATAAACATGTCATTTCCAAAGAAGCAATACAATTGATGCAAGATGGCGCGATCGTTGCAAATGCTGGACATTTTGATACAGAAATCGATATGGAAAGTCTTGAAAAAATCAAGAAAGCAAAAAGAAACATCCGTCCATTTCTTGATGAGTATACACTCGACTCTGGAAAACGAATTTATGTTCTCGGTGAAGGACGACTCGTCAATCTTGCTGCTGCAGAAGGACATCCGGCAGAAGTTATGGATATGTCCTTTGCCAATCAAGCGCTCGCAGCAGAATATTTTGTGAAGAATAAAGGTAATCTGGTAAATAAAGTCTATGTTTTACCCAAAGAACTGGATATCCAAGTCGCTGCAATCAAATTAAAAGCGATGGGAATAGCATTCGATAAACTTACTTCTGAGCAGAAAAAATATCTCGACTCCTGGACTGAAGGCACTTCGTAGACTAAGTCGATGAATGGAAATATGGAGAAAAAGAACCTGCTCAATCTCCCACTTTATTTTTCTCTTGTTATTTTCATAATCTCTCTCTTTTGCTATAGCATGCTTGTTGTACACTTTCCACTTCTCTGGATGAAACAGGATTTGATTGTATACTACACTGCGGGGAAATATGCACTTGCCGGAAAAAATATTTATACTTTTGGATCGACATTTGCAGATTTTATCTACCCCTCTTTTACTGCACTTTTCTTTGCAATCCTTGCTCTTTTCCCCTTTGTCATATCCAAATGGGTCATAACACTGGGAAGCCTCGGAGCACTTCTTGTCTCATGCGTTATTGTGCTGCGTTTTGCTGGATATAAAAGAAGAGAAACTCTTTGGTCTCAAACGCTTTTTTTTAGTGCAATTCTTTTGTGGCTTGAACCGGTTATGCAAACGCTTGAGTATGGACAAATCAATCTTATTCTTATGGCATTAATTTTGCTTGGTTTTTACTATCGAAAAATTCCTTTATGTAGCGGCATTCTTTTTGGACTTGCGGCAGGAATCAAATTGACTCCGCTTATCTTCATCCCCTATTTATTTCTCATTGGGTGTAAAAAAACAAGCGGCATTGCTCTTCTTATTATGCTCGTAACAATTATTATTTCTTTTATATTTCTCCCGGCAAGCTCGTGGATGTATTGGACTACGCTTCTGTCCCAAACAGACCGGATAGGCGGTATGTCACTTATCGGCAATCAATCTCTGTACGCCATGCTGAATCGATCGTTGGGGAATTCTTTTTTGCCATATTGGTACCTCTCAGAAGCACTCGTTGGCATCTCCGGATTATGGATTGCAATTTATATTTATAAACGGAAATATGCGCTGCTAAGTCTTCTTCTCTGTGCAATAACAGGACTCCTAATTTCTCCTGTCTCCTGGTCTCATCATTGGGTATGGATTGCGCCGCTTCTCTTGTATCTTTTCTTTGTAATCTATCGGACAAAAAATATATTTGGGTGGATTGCATTTAGTGCTGTTTTTATTCTTTTTTGTTGGTTAACTCCGATTATCCCTAACCTTTCATCAATGCATCATATTCTTCTCATAAACATTCCCGTTTTACACCAAGTATCTTTCCTTCAAGAAAATGCCTATGTGCTTTTTGGACTGCTCTGCTTGCTTCTTGTGATGCTTTTCGTTATAGTAAGGTAATGTCCAAAAAAATTGTTGGGTTTATTTTTGTATGCATTTTTTTTCTGAGTCTGAGTAGGCAAACCGCAATTGCTTCCGAAAATCCGCTCGCCGTAGCCAATAATAAAGTCGGTATGCATATTCTTGATGTCTCAGAACTTCCCGCTGCTGCACAGTTGGTAAATAGTAATGGTGGCGATTGGGGCTATGTTACGATTCCGATTCAAGTCGGTGATGAGAACCGCACAAAATGGCAGGGATTTATGGATAACTGTAAGAAATACCATGTCATTCCGATTCTTCGTCTTGCAACTGAAGGAGATTATTTTAATACGACCGTCTGGCGCAAACCAACGCTCTATGATGTTATCGATTTCGCGAATTTCCTCAACACACTTACCTGGCCTACGAAAAATCGGTATGTAATTGTCTTTAATGAAGTCAATCGCGGCGATGAATGGGGTGGAAACGCAGATCCCGCAGGATATGCACAATTGTTGAGTTTTACTGATACTATCTTTAAATCTACTAATCCCGACTTTTTTATTATCAGTGCTGGTTTGGATAATGCGGCACCTGATCAGGGAACAACATATATTGATGAGTACACGTATCTCAATGAAATGAATCAGGCAGTGCCCGGCATTTTCAACCAAATTGACGGTATGGCAAGTCATTCCTATTCCAATCCTGGATTCTCCCAACCGCCTGATGCAAGTAGTTTAAGTGGGGTGGGAAGTTTCGTACATGAGCAAGGGCTTATGGACAGCATGAGCAGTAAGCATTTGCCTGTTTTTATCACAGAAACTGGCTGGTCCTCCCAAACCCTCTCGCAAAATCAAATTGTCCAATATTATAACCAGACTTTTCAAACAATCTGGAATAATCCTGATATCGTTGCTATCACACCGTTTCTCCTTCAAGCTGGCGCTGGACCTTTTGAACAATTTTCTTTTCTCACCGCAACTGGCAGTGCAACGCCACAATACCAATTTATTGCGAGTCTACAAAAAGTAAAAGGCGTTCCGAGTTTCCCTACCCATGTCCTTGCCGATGCTACAAAAAAAATAATCCCTATACAAAATCCTACAAAAACACCTCAAAAAATAACTGAGAGCACTCTTGCAGCACAGGATATTACTGGGGAAAAACCGCTATCTAAAACATCCTCTCTCAGCATGATTTTCTCAAATGTTATGAATTATATTCTTCATAAAAGTCGCTGAATGAAAATAAATTACACAAAGACTTAATTACTATGGAATGGGAAGATGCAACAGATGTCCATCATGACTTACAAGAGATAATCGCCCATCTTGACCTCCCGTATATTGACCTCAATCGCATCTATTGTTACCGGACCACCGGCTCAAAAACAAAAGCATATGCCCGTACATGGTCTTTTCCCAAGATTTTTCAAAGAGCGCTCAGTATTCAGCCGGCCTATGTCATTGAAGTACTCTCACAACATTATGACAAACTCGATGACGATAAAAAAAAGAAAGTGCTTATTCATGAACTCCTCCATATCCCCAAAAATTTTTCAGGTGCACTCCTTCCCCACCATACACGCAGCCGCAATCTTCACTCACTTGCAAATAAGTTATTCAAAGAGTATAAAAAGAAGTCAGGGAAAAGGGAATAGGGACCGGGGAATAGAAATCTCATTTTATTAATTCTATTCCTTGTTCCCTGATCTCTGTTCTCTGTTCCCTATGATTACCATCCTTCACGGTAACGATACAACCCAATCACGCAAATATTTCATCGATGAAAAAAATAAAATAGCGGATGCAATTCTTCTTGAGGCGGACAACGTAAACCTCACGGATTTGACACAACTATTTGAAGGCGGCAGCTTATTTGGAGAAACAAAATATGTTTTTATCGAACAACTACTTACCAAACGGAAGAAAAGCGCAGAACTTGAAAGTATCCTGAAATATCTTGAGAAACATGAGGCTGAACATACTATCATATTATGGGAAGGCAAAGAATTGGACCGGAGCGCATTAAATAACTTCAAAAAAGCTATCGTTAAACCTTTTAAGCTTCCCCAAACACTTTTTCAGTTCTTGGATGCGATACAACCGGAAAATGGAAAACTGCTCATCAAACTCTTCCATCAGACGATTCAAACTACTGAAGTCGAAATGGTATTCTTCATGCTCGTCAGGCAATTCAGAATTCTCTTAGCACTATCTTCTTCTGGTCATTCTGGGGAGCGTCAGCGACTCCAGAATCCGGATTCTGGACAAGCCAGAATGACAGGAGAGATCGATGAACTCAAACGGATACAACCTTGGCAAAAAAGTAAACTTGAGAGTCAGGCAAAGCGTTTTGAAGTCGCTCATCTTCTTGATCTCTATGACAAACTGTTCAACCTCGAAGTCGGGCAAAAAACAGGTACGCTTACAACGTCATTACTCGCTGCAATTGACTTTTTTCTTTTAGAGATCTAAAATGTACATTATTGTCATTCCCGCAAAGGCGGGAATCCAGATCCAACACCGTATGGCAACGATTGATCCAAAAATATTTAAGGCATACGACATTCGAGGCATCTATCCCACGCAAGTTGATGAACATGGCGCAGATCGTATTGCTCGGGCAATCTATACTTTCTTTAAGAAAAAGCTCGGTAAAGACTCCTTCACTATTCTCCTTGCACGAGATATGAGAACTTCCTCTCCTGTAATGTTTGAAGCAGCAAAAAAGGCACTTCTTGAAATGGGTGCAGACGTAGTTGATGCAGGACTTCTTTCAACTCCCACCTTTTATTTCGCTGTTTACCATTATGGCTTTGAGACAGGAATTCAAATAACCGCATCACACAATCCCAAGGAATATACCGGCATGAAATTCGTTTTGAGCTCGCCCAAAGGAATTATTAAAATCGGCAAATCCACCGGCATGGATGATGTCAAAGAGATGGCATTAAGTGATATGGAATTTACTCCTGCAGCAAAACCAGGGTCTGTAACAACAAAAACAGGCATTGGCGCAGATGAAATAGAAAACGCATTAAAAATATTTAAAAATCCTAAAGTTGATACATTCAAAATTGTCGCTGACCCTGCAAACGCGATGGGTATAACCTATTTGAACGAAGCTGAGAAAAAAATCCCCATGAATCTGATCAAGATGAACTTCGAACTTGATGGAACCTTCCCTGTCCATCAGCCTGATCCTCTGCAGCTGGAGAATCTTGTGGATTTGCAAAAAAGAGTTGTTGAAGAAAAAGCTGATGTCGGACTCGCGCCAGATGGCGACGGAGATAGACTGATGTTTATTGATGAGAAAGGCGAACTTGTCCCGCCATCCATCATCTCAGCCCTTGTCGCACGTGAACTCCTCAAGGAATATCCAGGTGAAAAAATTGTTATTGATATAAGATATTTGCTTACCCCGAAAAAGATTATTGAAGAAAATGGTGGAGAATTAGTTGATGTTCGTGTTGGTCATGCTTTTATCACCCAAAAATTGCAGGAAACAGGCGGAATTTTTGGTGGAGAGTCTTCAGGACATTATTATTTCCGAGACAATGGTGGTGCTGAATCACAAGTACCGGTTCTTCTCTGTGTCTTGAAAGTGATGACCGATGAAAAGAAAAAACTCTCAGAAATTGCAGAGCAACTCAGAAGAAGTTATGAATCAGGAGAATTTAATTTCAAAGTAACCAATGCACAGGAAATTCTAGACGCAGTGAAAGAAAAATATAGCGATGGGAAATTATCTACTGTTGACTGTATTGAAATTGATTACCCCACATGGCGATTTTCTGTTAGAACTTCAAATACAGAACCATTACTCAGGCTAAATGTCGAAAGTTATAACAAAGAAGAAATGGAAACAAAGCGAGACGAAATCATGTCATTCATTAAAAGTCTCGCAAAAGAATGATAAAACACTCTGACGAACTCCAAACAGCTATTAACGCTGCAAAAGCAGGCGGAAAAGTAGCTTTGAAATATTTTCAAACAAAATTAGATGTAAGAACAAAAGCTGATGACAGTTTTGTGACGAATGCTGATGTTGCCTCAGAAAAGGAAATAATAAAATATATTACTCAAACTTACCCGAATGCAAAATTTCTTGCTGAAGAAAGCGGAGGAGATAAAAAAGAAAACGACTTTTGGATTATCGATCCGATTGACGGTACCCGAGTATTTATAAAAGGCGTCCCGCAGTGGGCTATTCTTATTGCGCATTACAAAAAAGGTGAAATAACGACAGGAGTCTGTTACATCCCCACCCTGAATATATTATTAGCAGCTGAAAAAGATAAAGGTGCCTACGTAAATGGAAAAAGAATGCATGTTTCAGACGTTAATACACTTAACAACGCTTTCGGCAGTTTTGGCAGCATCCGCCATTATAAAAATCTTGACCCGATTATTCAGTTAAACGCAAACAAAGTAGTGCTGAGAGGTTTTGAGAGCGCCTATGGCATGGCTCTTGTAGCAATGGGAAATATGGATGTCGTTATTGATGTTTATGCAAAACCATGGGACTACGCACCGTTCATACGAATAATTCCTGAAGCCGGCGGAAAGGTAACAGATTTTGAAGGGAAAGAATGGAATTTGGAAACCCAAAATTTAGTGGTCACAAACGGCTTGCTCCATGAAGAAGTAGTTAAAATTATAAACAAAAAGTGACCCAGAATGATAGTAATTATTCTATTGAAAATCTAATAAAAATAGAATATATTGTAATTCATGTCTCTCTCCAAAACTTATTTAAACCGGATCAAAATAAAAGATTTAATAGCATCTATCAAAAAAGATATCGAACCAAACTCATCTTTACGATTGCGCCTTATTGAGACATTTGATAGTATGGAAAAAGATGCAATTGCTGAAGCAACAGATGAAGATTTAGCAAAAATTGAGAAATTATTTATAAAACGAAAACTTGATATTGAATATTATCCTTCTCAAAAGAAAAAAGTTATTCATGTTAATGACAGGCAAAAAATCGTTCCGATAGATTATGAATATGGATCAGAACACAGCTAAACAAATACAAAAACTTTTAGATCAAGCATTAATCAATGTTGCAACGAAAGATGACCTAAAAGGTCTTGCTACAAAAATGGATTTAGAACAATTAAGAACTGATCTTATTGAAGAAATAAAAGAATCTGAAGGATTTATCGTTGGAAGCGCTGACAAACATAAAGCAGAAAAAACAATTGTAGAAGATCATGAAAGACGGCTTACTCAAATTGAAAGCAAATTTGTAGCATGGTAGCTTCTTTAGGATGACACTAATAATTCGGAAAAATTGTTAACAACTATGTCAGCTTTATAAAGTTCCTGAGTAGTATGAGAAGTCATAAGCCCAATAACCGTCATCCCTGCACGTTTTGCTGATTCAACACCAGATGGTGTATCTTCAAAAGCTAAACATTTCCCTGGATCAATACCTAATTTTTCGGCTGTTTTAAGATATACTTCCGGATGAGGTTTTCCCCTAGTAACATGCTCGTCTCCTACTATTACCTGAAAAGCATTAGTTAATCCAAGGCTTTCAAGAGCAAAATCTCTGTTCTCTTTTGGTGCAGTAGTCGCGATAGCCAGCTTGAGTCCATCTTTTTTAAGACTATCAACAATAGTTTTGAGACCTTCAACTTCTTTAATATCAGATGCGTACAATTCTCGATAAATTGCCTCTTTCTCATGTGCATATTTCGCTATTTCTTCCTTTGAGAGTTGTTGATTAAAAAGTGCGGGGAAAATATCATCATTTTTTCTACCAGAAATCTTCTTTTTGAGTTCTTCATCAGTCAAGCTGATTCCATGTCTTTTCAAAAATTCTTTAAACGCCCTTTTATGATATGCGCTATTATCAACCATTGTCCCATCCATATCAAAAATTGCTGCCTTCATATTGGAAATATCCAAATTTTGCATAGTCATACTTCAAGAAATATAAAGATGTTGATAAACGACTTATCCGAATCGAACGAAAACTAGTACATTAATCATAGGTTATTTGAGTCTTAATAAAAGCATCTTCTCCGGCAATATGATGCTCTGTTATTTCAAGCGGCGATGATGAAGAACTAATTACTGAATATATTTGATTTGCAGGAATAAACAATAAATCTCCCTTTGAAATGTGAATTGATGGAGGTGTACCTGATTTCCATTCATTGTGATCTCCTATTCTAATTTCTCCCTCACCTTTCCAAACATACATAGATATATGACGATGAGGATCTGTCATCTGCTCAGATATATGATTTGATGGAAAAACATAATTTATGGCGGTAAAATTAGCAACATCAACGATAATTGTCTTTGTGACTCCATCTAAATCTTCTTTTTTCAGTGGTTCTGCAAGCCAGCCTTTTCTGAAATCTACCATTCTTTTTGGAGAAGTGGATTCTAACTCCATAAGTCTTTCTTTTGCGTATTCTCTTGTATACTTTTCTGGAATTGATTTACGCTTCGCCAGGTTTTGATCATATAATCGATCTACCATGTCGGCTGAGACATTTGCAAATTCTTCAAGGATACATCCAACAACTGTATGAACTATATTAAGTTCATTTACAACAAAAACATCTCCTGGAGAGGGAATAAATTTAAAACGGTCATATTTCGGTACAGTTTCACCTTCCAACCATTTGGCAAATGATTCTTTATCATACGTTTTCTTCCAATCCTCATACGTGCAAAGAAATACATATCCTCCCTGCATTACCTCTATAATATGGAAAACTTCGACCTTATGATCTTTATGTATTTGAAAACTAAAGCCTTCTTTTGGTTCATGTAAAAAGACAGTATAACCCAAGGGAATTGTAGCTTTAATAGTGTAAGATTTGAATTTAAACAAAAAGCCTATTTCCTTCTGAAACTCTGCTATTTTTCTTGCATCTTCTCCGGACATAGTAGGAGTACAATAAGCAAGCAAAAAAGCTTTTAATATACTTTCATAACGTTCTAATGTGGATATATCATTTTGTTTTTTAAAACATTCTTGAAGTGCAGGAAGTATAGTAAGACCCGATGAAATAATTTTCTCTGGTACATCTTCTATACTGGTATCTGCTGCGTACCGTTCAATCTCATTGAGCAGTTCTTCAGAATTTAACATACCCTTTATTTTATAACTTAAGCTTCTTTATTACAAGCGCATTGAAAAATAAAGTTAAAACCTTATAATGTGATATAAATGGACAAAATTCCTAACAATCAACCTTGTCCTCATTGTGGAAGGTATAGAAACAGACGGATCGCAGTTGATGCGTTAATAATCAGGGACACTAAAATCTTGTTGGTAAAAAGGGCTGTTGAACCATTTAAGGATTTTTGGGCGCTGCCTGGCGGAGGTATAGATTTTGACGAAACTGCACAGGAAGCATTACAGCATGAGGTATTGGAAGAAACGGGTTTAAAATTACTTTCGTCAAAATTCATACAGATATATACGAATCCGGCAAGAGATCCTAAACAAGTCATCACATTATCCTATTACGTAGAAACCGAAGGAGAACCAAAAGCCGGAGATGATGCAAAGGAATTTGGATGGGTTGATCTAAATGAATTGCCCGAACTTGCTTTTGATCACAAAGTGATTATTGAAGATTACCTAAAGATGGAGTAAGATAAAAGACATTCTGATTTATGTTAAATCTAAATGACACAGAAGCAATAAAGAAACTTGATCCCGTTGATACAGTCGGGATCACCAGTAAACTGCTTGAGCAATGTAAAGCAGCATGGGAAGAGGTAAATAACCTTAAAATTGAAAAACTGGAAGGCATCAAAACAGTCGTTTTCTGTGGCATGGGAGCCTCTATCTACGGCGCACTTGTCCTCAAATCCATCCTCGGGACAGAAATCCAATTCCCGACAGAAGTTGTCAGTGATTATTTCCTTCCTGATTATGTCGGGAGCGACACACTCGTCGTTTTGACAAGTTATTCTGGTACTACTGAAGAAGTGCTATCTTGCGCTGAAGATGCAAAGGCAAAAGGAGCAAAGATGATCATTCTTACCAAAGGCGGACCACTGGCAGAATTTGCAAAAGACAATAATGTCCCGGCGTATATTTTTGACGGCAAACTTAACTCAGGAAACGTACCGCGACTGGGTGCAGGCTATACAATCCTGGGACTCATCGGGCTTCTCAATAAAGCAAACGTCATTGATATTGAGGAAGAAGAAATATTTCAAGCGATTGACAGAATGAAAGAAAAATTTGAAGATATCAAGCAGCAGGCACTTAAAGATCATGAAATTTTTGTTAATAAAATCCCGATCATCTTCTCCGCAGAACACCTCTCAGGAAACGCTCAGATCGTCCGTAACCAGTTCAATGAGACGAGTAAGGCATTCTCATCATTCTTCCTTATCCCGGACCTCAATCATCATCTGATGGAAGGATTGCAATTCCCTGCTGACGCACCACTGCACTTCTTGATCTTTGATTCACCAAACTACTCAGAAAAAATCCGTAAGCGTGTAGAACTCACCATTGAAGTTGTCAGAAAGAATAATTATAAAGTTCATGAATTTGTAACCAGCGGGCAATCTCTCTATGATGATTTCTTGGAGGTGCTTGTCTATGGCAGTTTCTTAACCTTATATCTTGGTTTAGCATATGAACAAAATCCTGCTATCAACCCCTGGGTTGACTGGTTCAAAGCACAGCTTGCAGAACCAATGAAAAAGAAAAAATAAGCATTATTATTTCTTCAGAAATCCCTCACTAGAATATAATAGGTATAATATTAAGCGAGGGATAAAAACTTTTTCTGTTTCATTCTTAAAACCAAGAAAACAGTTTTTCCTCCCGAGCGAAAAAGAAAGTCTATATAAACTTTAACTCTTGAGGTATTGATTAATCCTTTCCAGTAGTTGATCCGGAGTAAAAGAGCTCTTCAAAATATATCCATCCGTCATATCTTTAACTCCCTCTGCATCTTTTAGCTCATCAGTATTGGTCATAAAGACAATATGTTTCGCGTACACTTGATTTTGCTTTGCTTGTGACTTAACATGCTCCAAAACCTGAATACCTGTCATCTTTGGCATTACAACATCAAGGAGAACAATATCCCAATTCCCTTGCAACAAATACTTAAGCGCCTCTTCACCGTCAATTGCAACCGTCACTTCAAACTCTTCATTACTAAGCACTTCAGTATAAATATCTCGCAGAAATAAATCATCCTCCGCCAAAAGTATCTTTGCCATATTTATTCATTATAAAGAAAAAAGCATAACACTTCAAATATACATTTTCTTTTTTTTGGCACTTGACAATACCTCAGTATGTCTGACTATAATGGATATAGATATGAAAAAAGAACATCATCTAAAAAATGCTAAAGCAATTATTGCACTTCTTGTTCTTGCAATTGCGTTTGTTATATTTTATAAATTTGCAACAAATCAAGATGCCTTTACAAATGATCCAGTAGCCCTACAACATTATGTTATTTATGCAATTGTTGGAGGCGGATTTCTCGTCGGACTTCTTTATCTTACTAGTAATACAACTCATAAAGAATCATCAAAAACAAAGTCAATTAAATCCACAAAAACCGCAAAGAAAAAGAAGAAATAATTAGCTTCTTTTTAAATGAATTATTATCTATAAAGATAAATTCTATATTCTTATTTCTTTGTTAAATAATTCAAGTTTATATTAATTAGCTTCCTGTTGTATAATTCAGAATCTTAATTGTGTTTGTTTCATTATCTCAGTGAGGTGCTTAGAAAAGACTATAAACAAAAAACACCTATTGCTAGGTGTTTAGAGGTTTCCAATCATCACTCAATACTATCTTGTTACTGAGATTGCTGTTGATCCAGCATATGCTTGTGGAGCTAATATCGTGATTCTGTTATTTGCGTCTTTTTCGATTTGATAGCCTGTATCCCACGTTGCTGAACAACTTGTTACTCCACCCGATTCACTGTTTGGTGTTGCGTTATTAGCAGTCGGTGTAGAAGGATCAACAGGAAGAGCTGAGATATATGTTGTTACCAATTCTGAACAAAGATTATCAGTACCACTGACACCACCTGGACCTTTATTTGTAAAATGAGAACTATCAACTTCAATAGCTGATGTTGTCGCCACATCAAGAATCGCAGGAGGAAGCTGGCCTGCATTTGTAGGATCAGCTGCATATTGTCCGATTGCATTGAGAAGTTCTGTGGCATCACTTCTTCTCTTTGTATCATTAGCCAAACCAAATTGTCGTGCAGGATTAATAGCGATAAGAGTAATTGCCAGAAGAATTGCGAGGATTCCGATAACGACTAAAAGCTCGATGAGGGTGAAGCCTCTAAAGATTGTTTTATTATTTGTTGTTTGGGTAGTCATAGTATATAAATCTTTTCTTATCTTGTCACAGATATTGCTGTTGATCCAGCATATGCTTGTGGAGCTAATATCGTGATTCTGTTATTTGCGTCTTTTTCGATTTGATAGCCTGTATCCCATGCAGTGGAACAACTTGTTACTCCTGCAGTTTCACTATTTGGAGTTGTGTTTCCTGTTGATTGTGAAGGATCTACAGGAAGAGCAGAAATATATGTTGTTACAAGTTCCGAACATAGGTTGTCGGTGCTGCCTGTACCAACATTCGTGAAATTGGAACTATTGATTTCTTTTGCCGATGTCGTTGCCACATCCAAAATTGCTGGTGGAAGTTGTCCTGCATTTGTAGGATCGGCTGCATATTGTCCGATCGCATTAAGTAACTCAGTTGCATCACTTCTTCTCTTTGTATCATTAGCCAAACCAAATTGTCGTGCAGGGTTAATAGCAATAAGAGTAATTGCCAGAAGAATTGCGAGGATACCGATAACAACCAAAAGCTCGATGAGGGTGAAGCCTCGAACGATTGACTTATTATTAATTTTTAGGGCAGTCATATGTTTTAAAGATTTAAAATAAATCTTAAATCTATATCTATCTTAATTAAGTTTCTCAACCATTGTCAAGAGAGTAAAATTAGAAAAAATACGAAAGGATGAGTCGACTTAACTCATTGACCTAAGACAATGGTAATGTCAGAGGAACCGCTTTGTTTTTCTTGAACAGTAACATTGCTCGCAACTTTTTTTACCTCAGTAAGAACTGCATCTCTGACATTCTGATTGACAGTTGGCGCAAAAGAAACAATGGCACCGGCACTCCCTATTGCTGTCTGTGTAACCATGTTGACACTTGCAAACTTATAGGTATCCAGTTGATTTTGCAATGTTTGAGCAGTTGTGGATGAACCGGATGAGCTAATAATCTCAACCGTCAACTGCCCTGTCTCCGAAAGACTTGGAGAGACAGCCGGTGCCGTTGTTGGAATAGGTGTAGCAAGTACGATAGCTGCAGGAGGTGGCGGTGGTGGCGTTGTATTGGCAAGTACGGTTTGCTTAGGTGGTGGCGTCTGACTCTGTACATAAACAATAACCAAAACAACAATGAGCATTGCAAAGACCCCTGCAAGTGCATATAATCGTTTTTTTTCAGGTTTCTTATTCTGTAATCGTTCTACTTCTACTTCATCGACTTCTTCTGTTTCCTGTTTAGCAACCGGTTGAAACACTTGCTGCCCCAAAAGATCATATTGTTTTACCGCACTCACCTTTTGCAAAATGAGACTGGCCATAGTACTGTCCATCACAGGACGCAGACTCAGCCCATTTCCCAAGACAATACCTGGGAATACACCTCCAATGGTAAAACCTTGATGTTCAAGCCCACCGGCAACCGTCTCATAAAAATCTTTATTAGTTGCACAAACTTTCAAGCCATCTTTAATCGGAATTGTCTTGCTAACAACGTTATCAAAAGGAACATGTTCAATGAAGTCATCTGCTTGCTTTTGTAAAACTTCTTTTGTTACTTCAGGCTGCCCAGGACCTGTCGGTTTCTGTACCGGATGCATAAGGAAATCTTTGGTGAAGTAAGTATTTTCCGAAAGAACAAAGATAAGATTGCTGGGTGGTATCCTGCTGTTTAGGACAAATGCTTTCAGTAAATTTGCCAAAAGAGAACCGTTTATAATATCAAGGTCCCTCACAATTTCAGGAACAAAACGAAATTCGAGAACCCTACCATCATAGGGAGAAAATAGTTGAAATCTATCCTTCTGTAAATATAAAACTCCTGTCTTAATTGCTGCCATAATTAAAATATCTCCTGTTGTGACGTAACGGTAAATAAATTATTTACATATGTCGCTGTTGCCTGGACTTTCCGGACAAACAAGCCAATAGTTCCTGTCGACGTAACTATATATGGGTTGCCGCTTGTCCCGCTTCCTGTTACCGTAATTGTTGCTGACCCGCTTCCCACTGGTAATGTCTCACCAGTATACGTATTAGGACTTCGCAACAATCTGATCAACCCATTATCAAGACCACTCTCTGCAATCTCATAAGCAACCTCACCTTGCTGTTGTTTTGACACACTTAATGAATTAACAAGCGTCATGACAACAGCCGCCGATATGACGGTAATGCCGATTGCCGTAAAAAAGAGCAACGTAATCAGCGCTTGCCCACGATTTAAAAAAATTGTCTTAGCATTATTCATGATTACTCCGGTCCCAATGTTGTTTGGAAACTTTCAGTGTCCGGCTGACCAGAGCTTTCTTTTGTTCTACTTTTTATTGTATAGGCAACATTCACCGTGTCATTACTTCCGCCATTGCCAATGCGTGTAAAAGATAACCCAGAGACGGAGGTATCGTAGCTATTTAATACATCTGTCTGATGAGTACTACCATTGGCAACCTGCAAGTTACTGTTTGCATCAAGACTATATGTATAGTTTATAGAATTTACCGTAATTTGCAAAGTACTGGTCTGATCGCCTGGATTGGCAGGAACAACAATGGCGGCGGTAGTAGCACTTGCGCTTGCAGATTTGACATCATACAAAAGCTTTGATAACAAATATCTTCCATCTTGATCCACGTTCGAGGTAGCTGTTGATTCCAGTTGTACCTCAACAATTGAGCCAAAAAGAGAGCTCATTACCCCAATGAGGATCGAGAACATTCCTATATAAATTACAAGTTCAATAAGGGTAAAGCCTCTCTGTACAAATTTCATGTTATTGGGAATAATTTACCGTAATATCATCCATAATCGGCGTAATTGTTTGATCAGTTGTTGAAAGATACGCTTTGTAGCGGAAACATCTGCCGGGATTGTCGTAATTGGAATTCGGGATATAATCTGCAAGTGGAATAATTCCAGCAATTGTCGCTCCGCTTGCCGTGAAATAAGAGTTGGATGTCCCATCAGGTCCGACATAATTAAAGGTTACCCCGTTACAACTATTGTTAACTGCCGGAGCTACCGCAGTCTGTAGTTGAATTGTTGTATTGGTTGGCTGAGAAATATCTGCCAGGATGCGGTTGAATGCCCTATTAAGATTGCTGCCATCAACTGATGCAGTGTCAAATGTTTGAGATTCAAATGTACCACTTGCGTCATAAATAGCATTGTCAGGCCCTCCTTCAATAACTTTAAGCTGCTTCTGTGTAGTGTTTGCAACCAAATAAACAAAATTATCTCCATCTGCTTCTGAAACGGACGTCAAATCATTAAAACCGGAAGAAAAAGCCAACCCTCCGCAATATGTTGGCGTTGATTCCGTGGACAAATCAAGCACCTGATAATTCTGCGGAGTAATATTGTCATTGGGCAGACCATCCTGTCCGACCAGAATTGCACGAACTCCATCTTGAACGGTCAACGCGCGCCGTGGATACATTTCAATATTGTTTGAATCGCCATTATAATACCCACTTTCTGCTGTACTGGCATAGTGACCAGGCGTTGGAGTAAATTGATTCGACGGCCAAGTTGATAAAAATTGAGGACTGCTCTTATTTGTTGTATTAATGATATAAAATTGGTCGCTATCTGGAATACCATGTGCTGTAACTATTCCTCCGTTTGACGACATATATGCTCTTGTTCCGTCAGATTTGGCGTAAACGGAATTTGCTGCTTCTTGTGTTCCAGTCGCCGGATCAAAATCGAGTGTCCCTGTTACTTTCCAGCCTGTGTTAGTTCCCCTGCCGCAAGTATTAGCTGTCAAGCTGCTTCCTGTCGGCGGCGTGGAAACATCAGCAATATCCAACTCAGGATCTGTCTCGGCTCCATCAGCCACGTACACATAACTATTGCTTCCTACTTTTACCGATGATAATTGATGATCGGCATCATACTCATCCTGTCCACCATTCGAACAATCACTAGCAGCGTTTTGCACTGTGTCACTATACGTGCTACTGCCAGTCTCACCCTGATTATATTTTTCAACGATGCCGTTTGGTGAATTTGGTTTACAATCATATCCATCAATAAGAATCCTGCATCCTATTTGATCAAGACCATTTGTAGGCGACTTGCTATCAATATTGCTTAAATCAAATGCATAAAGATATCCGCCCGAATCAATATATCCTGTATTGCCCAAAACAGTTATCGAAGCTGCTCCATACCCAAAAGGATCTTGGTCATTGGAAGAAGTTGTTGTCGCGCTGGAAGAGACTTTTGCGCCTACCCAATCGAGTGAAAAAGTAGTTGATGTGTTACTGGCGACATCACTAACGCGAACACGAAAGTTGGAATTGGAAAAACTTGTACTTGTCCATGTACCTCCCCATATATCATTTGATGCCCCCAGTACATACGTTGCAGAGCTTGTCGTCAGGTTAGTCGTTGATTTTGCAGTTGTCCAGGTAGTTCCCCCATCTCCGGAAATTTGAACACACATTTTTGGAGTTCCTGCTGTACTATTTGCTTTTGCGACCAAATCAACTTCGATACCGTTGATTGTTGCGCCAGTTGGAATATTGAAATCATAATTATAAAAAATATGTTTGTCTTTTCCTGTGTCAGTGCATCCTGTTGTATTCGTATTACCACTGCTGCTGTCTGTCGCAAATACACCATCATTGAGATATGCCTTTGTAGGATTGGTTTCATAACCGTTATTGTCCCCCGCACTACTTGTTACCGCGGTGTTTGCTGAAGGATTATTAAAAGCCGTACCATACATTTTGGTATTAAAATACGTCCAGTACTTAAAAATGTCATTTACTGGATCTTGAAATGAATTTGCTCCGTTACTTTTGATCTGCACAGCCATGAGTTCGTGAGCCGGATCATCGGTGGCAATAAGTGCATAAAGATTACCTGAAGTTGAGGTGTAATATTTGACATCGTTTGTTGCAAAGCTATTGGTCAAACCTGTTCCTGAAGGAAACGTTCCTGTGCTATATTTGGTTGGATCCATAGTCCAGGTTCCAATCAATGTCGGAACCGGTGGGTCGGTATTTGCACTAACATTAAGATAAGCCAATTTTGTTGAGGTAGAATCACTCGGTGCAACAACCGCAAAGACATCATTTGGTATCGATGTTGTGGTCGCGCTTGCTGTTGCTGCAACTGCAACCGGCGGACCATCCGGCAAATCAATTGTTGCCGAAGAAAATGCAGGCGAACACCATTTCCCCTTATTGTCATTAGCGAGTTCTACCTCTCCGCCTGAACTATTGGTCACTTGGGTATTTGTTAAGGTTCCCGCGTTGAAATCTGTTGTTGTCGTTTCGGTATGGGTTAAATTGGTTGTCCGCGTGAGATAATCCGTCGCACTCAATGTAGTCTGGTGCGGATGAGACCAGGACACTGTGATAACGACCTTTTTTGTTGAAGAATCAATGGTGCCTCCTGAAGAAACAATATTGCCGTTGCTATCTCGATACACATCCGCAATGTCAACCTCCTGCGTAAAACCATTCACAATGGCAGATCCTGTCGCAAGAGTCCAAGTATTATTACTAACGACAGGATGATAGGTGCCGTCAACGGCAAAATTATTCCAACTGTTATCCCGTATTTCCCGAATCGCATTTGCTGTTTCTTTAAATAACTCCGTTGCCTGTAAGCTCTGTGTTTGTTGTGGTCTGCCTTCCCGAGAAGCAATTAAACCGGTAATTAATGCGGGTAAAATAATCGCGGACAAACCAACCACCAGAACAAGCTCAACCAGCATTTGACCCGCCTGTCTGACGGTAATTTTTAATTTCCAGTTTTTCATTTTTACTATGTCCTTGATACTCATGATACTTTTGATACTTTTTAATTCACTCCTGTCACCACACCAAATTGATTGATCGTGATGGTTTTTTGACTATTATCTGCTGTGTTGCGTATTGTTATGGTATTTTGTCCACTCACGAAACCTGAAACACTCCCGCTTCCTTTAGAAAAAATAATTTGAGAACCCGGAAGTGTTGTCGAAAACTGCATGTCAGCAGGTAAGTTAATAGTAAAATTCGTCGTCCCGTAAGTATTTCGAAATAATGTATAACTAGAAGTCTCAAAATGAACACCATAATTTGAAGTTGCTCCGCTGCCTTGCGTATCACCGACCATTGCTTTAATCTGCTGTTCTTTATAATCAGCAAGAAAACTGTTTATCGTTGATGATACTTGCGTCGTATGTTGAAATTTGAGCAAGTTGGTTGTTGATAAACCAACGAGAATAAGAACCAACCCGGTAACCAACGCTACCTCTATTGCCGTATACCCTTTTTGTGTTGAGAATTTTTTAAAAAATCCGTTCACAATTCTATTATTAACTTTCATTTCTCAACTTTCAATCCCATTAAATCGGCATCAACTACTAGGACTTATTTGACCAATCAACTGATAAATCGGCGCAATAATTGCCATCATCATCCCGCCGATCAAAATACCAACACCGACAATCATAATAGGCTCAATCATCGCTGTTACGGCCTTAAGCGTATTTGAAACCTGATAATCAAGATATTCTGAAACTTCAAGCATTGATTTATCCAACGCACCGCTTCTCTCCCCTGCTTCAATAATTTTAATCATAATCGGAGGAATAACTTTCTTGCTGTCTTTAAAACCTTCAGATAATTTCTTCCCGCTAAAAACATTATTCTTTGCGTGTTTTATGGCATTGGAGATATTTTTCTTGATAACCACATCCTGGGTAAGTTCCAAAGCGACGGTAATAGGAAGTCCTGCAGTAAGAAGCAAATATAAACTTCTTGTAAACCTTGTCAGATCAATCTGTTCTGTTAAAAGAGAAACAAGCGGTAAAGAAGTAAATACACGCACAAAAAAGATCTTATACTGTTTAAAAAGATAAAAGCATACAGCTATCAAAATGATAACGGCAACAATGAGAGGAATGGTATAAGTAAGAAGAAAATTTGACATGAAAATCATTATCTTTGTCGGCAAAGGCAGTGTCACATTCAGTTGTAAAAAAACAGTTGAGATTTTCGGGATAACTACCACGAGAATAACAACCATTACCAGGATAAAAACACCAAGAATAAAGGCAGGATAAATGAGCGCTGAACGAATCTTATCATTAAATTCAATTTCTTTTCTTATATTTGATTTCAGATCGTCAAGCGCTGTATCAAGCGTTCCAGATTCTTCGGCAGACTTGATGATACTTACCGTCACTTTATCAAAAATTTTGGGGAATTTTGCAAAAGTAATATACATATGCTGTCCCTGAGAGAGGTCTTGATGGAGTGTCTGGAGCAATTTTTTTTGCGATCCTTTAGAGTCTTCTAAAAGAGAATCAACTGTTTCCAGAATCGGAATGCCTGACACAAGCATAGTATGAAAATTGCTGATAAGTGCAATTTTATCATTGCTTGAAAGTGTACTATTAAATGTAACTTCTTTTGCTTTTGTTTTTTGTGCTTCTGCCATTTTTATAATGATTCAATTTTTGTAACGCGCAGTACTTCTTCGATTGTTGTGTCCCCTTTTACTACTTTACGTAGTCCATCATCAAGCATGGTGTCCATGCCATCAGCTATTGCTTGTTTAACGATCGCATCTGAGTCATTTTTTTCAGAAATTAGTTTCTTAATATTGTTGGTCACTTCGAGAACTTCAAAAATTCCCAATCGTCCAGAATAACCGGTGAAATGGCACACTTCGCATCCTTTCCCGATATATGTACGGGCATTATTTTTTGTCCCGAAATATTTTTTTATCATTTCATCCGGCAGATTTTGTTTGAGTTGATCAATTGTCACATCCTGAGAGATCTTGCACATTTCACAAATCTGGCGTACCAGACGCTGAGCGATAATGACGCTCACGGTTGAGGCAACTAGAAAGGGTTCAACATTCATATCAGTCAAACGGGGCAGTGCTCCTGCGGAATCATTGGTATGCAAGGTTGAAAGCACCAAATGGCCGGTCAATGCAGCGTTCACCGCAATACCGGCAGTCTCACTATCACGAATTTCTCCAACCAAAATGACATTCGGATCCTGCCGAAGAATTGAACGCAAGCCGCTTGCAAAGGTTAGATTGGTCCGCGCGTTGGTCTGGATCTGATTTACTCCTTTGAGCCGATACTCAACAGGATCTTCAATCGTCGTAATATTTTTGTCGCGGGTGTTGATGATTTTCAAAACAGAATAAATGGAAGTTGATTTTCCTGATCCTGTCGGTCCGGTTGAAAGAATCATACCAAAAGATTTTTTAAAAGCGTTGGTAACCTTCTGCAAATCCTTATCGCTCATCCCAAGATCAGTAAGCGAAAATTGCCGGAAATGTGAGGCCAACAGACGAAGTACAATCTTCTCTCCATAAATAACCGGCAAAATGGAAACGCGAATATCGAGATTTTCCTCATCAAGCTGCACCCGCATTTTCCCATCTTGCGGTGACATATGCTCATCAGTTCGAAGACTTGAAAGCACTTTAATACGTGTTGAGATTTGTTCGTGGAGTTTTGTCGGAAGCAGTAATACGTCATGAAGAATACCATCAACACGAAATCTGACCAGCATATCTTTTTCTTCCGGTTCGATATGGACATCAGAAGCTCGATCCTGGTATGCGTACTGAATAATAAGCTGAACAATTTTGGCAATCGGCGCGTCAATCGATGAAGCTCTTCCGGTACTACGCACCTGTTCGGAAACGAGCGAATCAAAAGTCTTTTGCAAATCTCGTCGGTAGAGAAACAATTTGTTATAAATATCCCGTTCTGTTGCAAGATACGCGAAAACCTTTTGTCCTGTCTTTCGTGCAATCATTTCGGGAATCAGCACATTGGTAGGATCTGACATGGCGACTTTTATACCGGTTTTGTCGCGGGCAAAAGGAATTGCTTTGTATTTCCGGGCAAGCCGCTCAGGAATGATACGAAATGCTTCTTCAGGAATAGAAATTTTTCCGAGGACGACAAAAGGAATCTTTTTGGCATCAGCAATAAGAACACCAAGATTTTCATCCGTTATAATATCTTTTTCAATCAGTGCATCTTTGAAAGAAACATCAGAATTCTTGGCATATTCGAGAACTTCAGCGAGTTTCTTATCATCAAGAATTTTCGCTAAGATAAGAAGTTTCTGTAACTCTTCATCCGTTATTAACATAGGCAGATACTTCTATTATAGCTCAAACAAACGGGTAAACTGCAAGAGGTTATTCTTTTTTGCTTAATTCAAGGATTCGAGTATAAAGTTTATCAAAATCAAAAAAGCTCTTGTTGACATATCCACGAGCGCCCATCAGCCGGGCTTTTTCGATATCTTGTTCCTGTCCAAGGGTTGAAAAAACAAGCACGGGAATTTGAGGTAGAAGTTTACGAAGGGACATTTCTTCCAGAACATCAAACCCGTCTTTTTTGGGCATAATAATATCAAGCAGAATAAGATCCGGCATATAAGTCTGCAATATAACCAGTCCAATTTCGCCATCTTCTGCTGTCTGTATTTCTATATTTTTCTCCCTGAGTTTTCTTGAATAAAATTCACGAAAGAATTTGTCGTCTTCAAACAATAAGATTTTCATTGTGGAGATTAGTAACGTCTTGCGACAGGTCAGACTCTTGATTTATTTTTTCAATAGAATCTAAACATGCATTCATATGTTCAACAGAAGCAGTAAGTACAGATAACCCATTCTGTGCGATAGGCAGATTTTTCTCCTGATGTGTTTTAAAAATTTGTTCCAACAACGACGCGACAGAACTCATTTGCTGATATGACATCATCACGCTTTGGGTATTCAATGAATGCGCAGATCTATGTAACGTCTCAATCGCTTCGGTCGACTCTTTTCCTGATGCCAAAAAACTAAGATTTTCCTGCAATGCCTTGACATATTCCCGTGCTGTTTTGAGGTATAAATCTTTATATTTTACTTGATCATCAGTGGATAATGGCATATCCACCTACTATACGGTGATTTTCTTGTCTTGTCAATGGAAATTAGTCTATAATAATCATATGAGTATTTCTGCCCCTCTTCTCTGGCTTTCAGATATTGATGATCAGTCGCATGTTTTTGGAAATCATGCCAGACAGCTTGCCCATCTCACGCAAGCAAAATTTCCCGTTCCTCCTGCATTTCTTATCTCCACAACCGCTTACAATAATTTTTTGCAGGAAAATAATCTTGACTATAAACTGCAACAACTGTTCTCCACAATTGCATTTGACCGTCCTGATTCGGTCATGCAGGCAGAACATCTTGCTAAACAACTTTTTTCAAAAGCAAAACTTTCAGATACTTTTATTGAAGAGCTAAAAAAATTCTACAATCACTTTGAGGTTGAAACTGTCACATTGTCAGTCTTTGAGACAAGCATGCAAAGCAAAAAACATGCCACGAAACATGCTGAGACAGTTGATGAACTTATTGATCAAGTGCTTGCTCTTTGGTTTGAGATGTTTACAGGCAATGCGCTCTGGCACAGAAGCAAACAAAGAATCGATCATGTGCAGGCAGACTGTGAGATATTGGTACAAGAGACGTTACTTGAAGATAAAAAAGGCACTGCGGTGACGATTGATCCGCAGACCCACACAAGAGATAAAATCGTTATCATCCTGAGTCATCAGCATACAATAGATGAGTATATCTTATCAAAAAAGAATCTCTCAATCTTAGACCGGACCATCCATCATAAACCCAATCTTCCGAAACTCACTCATGATGAAATTCTTGCAATTGCACAGATGGCAAAACGGCTCGAAAAACAACTCTACTTTCCACAAGAAATAACATGGATGATTACGGGAAAAGAAATTTATATTACCGCGGTTAATCCAGTCAATACATTACCGGAGGAACCGCACGAAACAAAACGTCATTTACCTGTTGCCCGCGGAAAAGGCGTAACAGCACGAATTGCAACAGGCGTTGTCAAAAAAATTCATTCACCATCGGATTTGCAACACATCAATGAACATCATGTCGTGGTCCTGCCTGAAATTCGTCTTGAACATATACCGTTACTGAAAAAACCTCGTGGCGTTGTCATCGAACAAGATTATCCGCAGACTGAAATCATTGCACTGCTAAAACAGCATGCAATCCCGACAATCTTCCATGTCAAACGAGCAACACAAAAACTGCGTGACGGACAAGTCGTCACGATTCATGGAGTAAAGGGAGAAATTTACAAAGGTGGATTTCTCTAATCTCAGAAAAACTCTTCTTGCTACAAAAACCATAATCCTTTATACTTCATACAGTCGACTAGTCCCTATCACCTAGTCCCTAATACCTATTTATGGCATACCTTGTACTCGTCCGTCACGGCACATCTGCATACAATGAAAAAGGCTTATGGACAGGCTGGGATGATCCTGAGCTCAATGAAAAAGGGGAAGAAGATGCAAAAGCAGCAGGAGAAACCCTCATGGATATCCATTTTGACGAAGCATACACTTCCGATCTTCTTAGACACAAACAAACTCTTCAGATAATTCTTGAGACCATCAAACAGCCTGACGTGCAGACCATCGAAAGCAACGCGCTTAAAGAAAGAGATTATGGTGATTATACAGCCAAAAATAAATGGGATATACAAAAAAAAGTCGGTGAAGCCGAATTTCTGAAAATCAGACGCGGATGGGATGTGCCTATTCCCAACGGCGAATCCCTCAAGCAAGTCTACGAACGCGAAATTCCTTATTATGAATCAACAATCCTGCCGCAGCTGAAAGAAAGGAAAAATATCATCATAGCTGGTTCAGGCAACAACTTACGTGCCTTAGTGAAATATTTGGAAGATATACCGGACGATCAAATTGATAAAGTACAAATTGCCCCCGGAGAAGTGTATGTCTACGAAATTAATGAAGTTGGAGAGATTACCCACAAAGAAATCCGCAATCATCATGAATTAACTGTCTAATACTATCTTCTTTGTTTCGTGAGGAAAACTCTTCAGTAATAGAATCAATAATACGACAAAAAAAGGCACAAGAGCACTGGTATAGATATAAAAAGGGAAAAGTACTACATCAATAATTCCTCCCGCCAAATAAAGCCTCTTTGTAGATTTAATTGTATTCAGCCACATGAGAATCGGAAATAACAGCAATGTTAATTCATAATCATTTGTGTGCAAACTGGTTAAAATGATAACCCAGATAAGAACTCCCCATTGTTTATCAAATTTCGTGGTCCTTGGTTCCCATTTTCCTCGAAACCTCCAGAAAAAAACACCTATCATGCCAGCAATTCCTATAAATAACGGCAGCAAAATAGCTGGCAATGAACGTGTCAGAAAAATTAATTGAAGAAAACCGCGAATTGTTGGCTCATATTCCGGATGAATGCCATATTGCCCGCCAAATGACGTACTCAGGAGTAAAAATCTGCCGTACGCAATTAATCCGCTTATGCCAACAAGAGACACAGAAATGCAAAGAAAGATACTTAATGCCAAACCCAAACCAGCAAGAGCTCGCCATTGCCGTTTCCATAAAAATAGTAGTAAAGGAAAAAGCAGTAACTGAGGTTTAATAGCAAGAAGACCGATTGCTACACCCGCCCAAAAAGATTTGTGTTTTTTAAAAAGCCCCCAGCTAACAATCATTCCAAGAAAAAGTAACGGCGTATTCTGTCCTTGGATAAGCGTAACGAGCAATGGTTGGTAGAAGAAAACAAAAATTCCGAAAAACGGCCATTTTTTCCTATCGATATTCGAAAACACAAAACGCAAACAAACGAGCAGAATTACTATGTTGATACAAAGTAATACGGAATAGCCTATCAGAGGAGAAAGAAAAGAAAATAATACATATCCAAGAGCAACAAAAGGAGGATTAAAAAACACCAGCACTGTCTGAAAAGGTATTCCTGCAAAAAGACTTCTCTGCCAGTAATTTTGCGTTGACAAATTATACAAGTCAACTGCCATGCCATGACGAACCATATCACCACTCGTATAAAAAACTCTAAAATCCGAATACGTTATATATCCAGAAAAAATGTATAAAAAAAATACAATAAGAGGCACTAATAAACAGAAGAAATAATAAATACTTTTATTCATGAAGATGGAAAAAATGACAAATTCCCCACAGACCCTTACTTGTTTTTAATTATTTCTAGAAAATTTTCAAGCAGCTTATCAGATTGCTCTTTCATAAGATTTTCTTTTTCTTTTGCTTGCTGAAGTAATTTACCTTCATCCAATTCATTATCCGTATGAATCCAGGCGCTATCAATTTCAATCTGCTTTGCGATCATTTCGGGCGTGAATTCAAAATGGAAAAGTAGCCCAAAAGCATTTTTGTAAGAAAAAGCCTGATTATGAAACAATGAAGAACTTGCCAGCAGCACACTCTCTTCGGGAAGATCAAAGGCATCTCCATGCCACTCAAGCACATTTACGGGAGATTTAAACCCTTGAAAGAGAGGACTCTTTAAACCCTCCTGTGTCAATGAAACATCATAATACCCCACTTCTTTTATTCTCTTATCATCTTTACTATAAGGATATACATTTGCTCCAAGTGCGGATGCCAATAATTCACTGCCCAAACAAAAACCGAGCATAGGAACTTTTCCCAACCCTTCTTTAATTGTTTTAATTTCGTCTTCTTTTGATGGATAGGCATCCTTCCCTTCATACACACCCATTGGACCTCCCATAATAATAAGAGCGTCATAGGTAAGAACTGATGGAATGTGATAAGAATTCCATAGTTCAATGACATCAAGTGTTATATTGTGTTCTTTTGCAAAGTCTGCAATAAGACCAAGTTTTTCGTGAGGAACATGCTGAAAAACAAGAAATTTCATGAGTTTATCATATCATAATGGATGAAATAAAATAACAAATTCCCCTTTGGGAGGAGTTTTTTTGAAATGAATAAGTGACTCTGAAATTTTTTCTCTTCTTATTTCTTCATACATCTTCGTCAATTCGCGGCAGATAACAATATCGATATCACCAAGGACTGATTGTAAATCAGTAAGGGTTTTCAGAAGCTTATGCGGCGCTTCAAAAAAAATAATCGTTGATTTTACCGATTCTAAATTTGTTTTAACATTTTCGAAAAAGGAAAGCCTGTGTCCTGGTTTATGCGGCGGATAGCCGACGAAAAGAAATTTGTCCGTTGGCAAACCTGAGACAGTCAACGCCGTTAGGACGGATGATGCTCCGGGTAAAGATTCAACTTTTACCCCATCTTTAATACATTCCCGAACGAGTTTAAATCCTGGATCTGAAACAGCGGGCGTCCCTGCATCCGAGACCAAAGCAATATCTTTTCCTGCTTGCAGGAGGCTAATAATTTCAGGAATCCGCTGTAATTCTATTTGATCATAATAGGAAAGCAATTTTGGTTTCCTTTTGTCTTCAGGATTGGAAGAAAATTCGGTAAGAAGTTTTTCAAGGAGTGACCCTGTCCGCCTGGTATCTTCACAGGCGATTACGTCTACTTCAAATAAAGTCCGTAAACTTCGAAGAGTAATGTCTGCAAGGTTGCCAATAGGCGTTGGTACAAGATAAAGCGTTCCCATGAGGTGATTATACTATAGATTTAAGTTTAGTGAGTTATTTTTTGCTAGTATTATTTTTTCCTTCTTTAACAAACAATAGAATACCAATTATTAAAAAAAGTATTGGTGCACCGTAACTTGTCCACGTAAGATAAGTTAATTGAGGACTTAATCCACATGACTGTATAGGAGGGCTAGATGGACATGGCGCAAAATCTCCACCGCAAGGAAGACCCAAATCTGTTAGACACAATCCAAAAAAGCTAATAATAAGGCTTACTACAAAATAAGCAGTAAACATATATCCTACAGTAAATACTAAAATAAGTATCCTCCGATGATTTTTTCCTAAATACCAAATAATTCCTGAAAGAATATAAGAGATCAAAAATAAGCAGACGAAATATATAATCACTGCCGTAGGACTATCTATGCTCAAACTTGGAAAAAAGAAGTTAATAAGAACCCACACAAGTAACAAAAAGAATAGAAAAATAACGGGAATTGAAAGAATTTTTGCAATACTTGGCTTAAATATCTCCATAGTTTTATCGATAAAGATAGCTCTTCTTAAGTATTACAACATGCTGTGTCTCTCGTCAACAATATCTTTTGAAGTGTTTATTAACTCGTTCGTGTAAGTTTTTTTGTAAACTCTAATACCTCCTCACCAATCCAACCACTCTTCCTTGTATCTTAATGGTATTGGGATAAATCGGCGACATGGAAGCGTTTGCTGGTTTGAGAACGACTTTGCCGCCTTCTTTGTAGAATTTCTTGAGTGTTGCCAGATTATCATCAACAAGGGCAACGACAATCTCACCGTTGTTTGCGACATTGACTTTCTCAATGACTACAAAATCACCATCCAGAATCCCGTCTTCAATCATTGATTCACCTCTTACCTGCAAGACATATGATGTATTCTTTCCTGAAAGCATGGATGCTGAGACTTGAAATGTCGCATTCGGATCAGTATGGGGTTCAAGCGGCTGTCCTGCTGCGATAAAACCCATCAAAGGCAACTCAACGGAAGGAGAAACACCCATAAAGGTTGAAACGATACTTTGATCTTTGATTCGAAGGACACGTGCATTACCATCAACTTTTTGCAGATAGCCTTTATCGACAAGATTGCGAAGGATCACGTGAATTGTTGAAACGCTGCGGTGATCGGTGGCATTGGCTATCTCACGAAGGGTTGGCGCATAACCGTATTTGTTCTGAAATTGGATAAGAAACTCAAGAACTTCTCTTTCTTTTTTGTATAAAACGCCTGCCATATTTACTAAAAAATATACGACATTTCGTGTATTTTTGTCAATAACACATATGCATTCATACTCTATCAAACTCGACTTTTTTTCGGTATAATAATATTATTATGTTTACAGGTATAATTTCTAGCCTCGGCACTGTTAAAGACAAAAACGAATCTGAGCTCATCATCAATGCAGAAAAACAATTAATAAAAAAACTCTCTCTTGGTGCAAGTGTTGCAATCAATGGCATTTGTCTAACGGTTGTTTCATTTACTGACAAAACGTTTACTATTAACTTCATGCCTGAGACAGCAAAGAAAACCTCCATCCAATACTTCAAAACACTAGACTTCGTAAATCTGGAACTTCCGGCAACACCTGAGACGTTTCTTGCAGGACATATTGTCCAGGGACATGTTGATGGGATAGGAAAAATTGAAGAGGTTAAGAATGAAGGAAACAGCAGAATTCTCACTATCTCTTTTCCAACAGAACTTGGTAAATATATTGTCAATAAAGGCTCCATTGCAATCAATGGCATTTCACTCACCGTTATTTCTGTAAAGGAAAATCAATTCACCATTGGTATCATTCCCCATACTTGGGAGAGTACAATGCTGTCCACGGCTAAAATTGGAGACCCAGTTAATTTGGAGGTTGACATTATAGCCAAATATATAGAAAAATTAAGGAAGAGTAAATAATATGTTGCAAGAACAAACCACACTGGCTTTTGACAAAAAATTTACCAGGAAACTCAAGATAGCCATCGTCCGAGCTAATTATCATGCCAATCTTGTCACCAATCTGGAATCATACGCACGCATGACGCTTACCAATGCCGGCGTCTCAGAAAAGAATGTCACAACAGTTACTGTGCCAGGTACCTGGGAAATCCCGATAGTCGTACAAAAACTTGCCGAAACAAAAAAGTTTCATGGCGTTATCACCTTGGGCGTTATTGTCAAAGGCGAGACGTTCCATTTCGAGCTTATCGCCAATGAAGTAACCAGCGCTCTTATGGAATTATCAATTCAGAATCATATTCCCATCGCTTATGAAGTCCTTGCAGTTTCTGATCTGAAACATGCGCATGTCAGAGCGGGAGTAGATACACACAACAAAGGTATCGAAGCAGCAAATGCAGTCCTGCAAACCCTTCAGGTTCTTCACAAAATAAAAAAATAACTTTGAAACTATTCCCCTGTCTCTAACCTCTAGTCCTTAACTTGTGCTACAATGCTTCTATGAAATTCCAATTGCAGTCACAATTCCAGCCGACAGGAGATCAACCAAAGGCAATCGAACAACTAACAGAAAATCTCAAACACGACGTCAAACACCAGGTACTCCTCGGTGTCACTGGTAGTGGAAAAACCTTCAGCATGGCAAATACCATTCGCAATATCCAAAAACCAACACTCATCATCTCGCATAACAAAACGCTTGCCGGACAACTCTATCAGGAATTCCGAGACTTCTTTCCCAACAATGCTGTCTCCTATTTCGTTTCTTACTATGATTACTACCAACCGGAAGCATACGTCCCTTCAACCGACACGTATATCGAAAAAGAATCTGAAATTAACGAAGAGATTGATAGATTACGTCTTGCCGCAACGACGAATCTTTTAACCCGGAAAGATGTAATCGTTGTCGCCTCGGTATCCTGTATTTATAATCTTGGTTCTCCTGTCGAGTATGGCAAATTTGTACTGGAGCTCAAAAAAGGCGTTAAGATAAAACAAAATGATATTCTCATTCGACTTACGGACCTGCAATACAGTCGTAATGATTATGAATTCCGCCGTGGCACCTTCCGAGTCCGGGGCAATAATGTAGATCTCTTTCCGGCATATGTTGATTACGGCATCAGAATCGAAGCTGATGAAACAATTACCAATATGTACGAATTTAATCCGCTTACGGGAGATATTCTCAACCCGTTAGATGCAACTGTTATTTATCCTGCCAAACATTTCATGACGGATCCTCGAGGATATCATGACGCATTTGCAAAGATTAATCATGATCTGGATATGCAAGTGAAGAAATTCCGTGAGCAGAATAAATTGATTGAAGCACAACGCCTCGCCCAACGAACGCACTATGATCTTGAGATGGTCAAGGAAGTCGGCTACGTCAACGGTATTGAAAATTATTCTATTTATTTTGACGGCAGAAAACCCGGTTCTCCTCCTTATACACTTATTGATTATTTTGATGCAGCGTCGGATGATTGGTTGCTTATCGTTGATGAATCCCACATCACCCTTCCTCAACTTCGTGGGATGTACAACGGTGATAAAGCAAGAAAACAGACGTTGATTGACTACGGTTTCAGGCTTCCCTCGGCACTTGATAATCGTCCGCTGAAATTTGAAGAATTCATGCGGAAGACCAATCAAATCATCTACGTTTCAGCAACTCCTAATGAATATGAAATTTCTCTGGCGAAAGAAAGTGACAATGGCGTCGTCGAGCAACTCATCCGTCCGACGGGACTTGTCGATCCGGTAATCGAGATCAAACCAAGTGCCGGACAGATCGAAGATCTCATGAATGAAATTAAACAGCGAGTTGAAAAGAAACAAAGAATTCTGATAACAACTCTGACCAAACGCATGTCAGAAGAACTCACCAGTTATCTCGAAGAACACGGCGTCAAAGTCGCCTATCTCCATTCAGATATTGAGACACTCAACAGGCAGGATATTCTGGATAATCTACGACTTGGTGAAGTGGATGTCGTTGTCGGGATCAATCTTCTTCGTGAAGGACTTGATCTTCCGGAAGTTTCTCTCGTCGCGATTCTTGATGCCGACAAAGAAGGATTTTTGCGCTCACGAACTTCTCTGATCCAAACCATGGGACGTGCCGCCCGCAATGTCGATGCGAAGGTTATTATGTACGCAGATCGGATGACAGATTCCATGAAAGCAGCAATTGACGAAGGAGAACGCCGGCGGACAATCCAAATAGCATATAATAAAGAGCACGGCATCACCCCGCAAAGTATTCAAAAGGCAATCAGATCCAAACTTGTCGAGCAGCAGCCTATTGAAGAAGCCCCACAACTTGAAGGCATTATGCAGTTTGCTAAAAAAGAAGTTCTTTTGCCGGATGAGCGAGACAAAGCATTGAAAATGTTGAGAAAAGAAATGAAAACCGCAGCCGAAAGATTGGACTTCGAAACTGCAATTGCGATACGGGATCAGATTAAAAGAGTACAGAAGAAATAAAGCAAATTTATTAAGATGAATGATGATAAACCACAAATAATTACGCAGAAAAAGAATATATTATTTGAAGATGCAATTGAAGATAAAGAAGATGTTTTATCACTCACGAATGCTTTCTTCACAAATTTATTAGCACAAATTCCTGGAATGAATTTATTTTCTGGTACTGCAAAAGATTATTATCAAGCAAAGGTTGCAAAAAAAAGAGAGGAAGAATTGAAATCTTTTCTTAGAGAAATTAATAGTCGATTAAAGGGAGTTGAGATCAAGCAAACATCGATCGATTATTTTGAAAGCTCGCTAGTTTTTCATTTAGAAGAAATTAATACCAAGCTTCTTTCAAATCCCGACCAAGGCTTTGACGAAATCTTTGCATCATTTATTGTTACCGCTCTTATCGATTTAGAAACACCTACGGAGGACAAAGATTTAGTTTTATCTTCTCTATTATCAATAGATAAATCAGATTTGAGAGTAATAAAAGAAATAGCTGTACAACTTAATAACAATCTAAATAGTGGAAAACAGACAGGCGTAGAAGTATTTATATTAGAAGAAACTTTGTCAAAAGAAAAAATAAGTAAAATTATGATCAGTAGATCCTTAGCAAGACTGCAAGCTCAAGATTTGATACAAACTTTAACAACAAATACTGGTGCTATAAGCGAACAACCTACTCCTTATGAACTTCAAACAGGTAGTAGATCAAAACAATATCCTTCTGGAGGATTTATGATATCAGAATTTGGCCGTACTTTTTTACATCTTACAGGTATTACAGTATTCTAATTATTTCTTTCATGCTTTCTCTACAGAATCATGACATATAGATCCAAACATCAACAATAGTGTTTAGCGTAATTTTTGCAGAGCGTGCTGTACATCAGCGCATCTTCCGCAACTTCTTGCTTGTTCTTTTTGGAAAGTGTAAGAAGAAGTTTCTGAAGGATAGACAAAAAATATGGTTTGATTTTTGTTTGATCAATTTCATTGATCCGTGATCTTGCCTCATCTGAAAAACGCTGCGCCATTTTTACCGATCCCCGATGATACCCAAGCGCCACACGCAGCAGATCCATAGAAAGTGATTCAATAACGACTTTGTTATTCATAGATTTCTCCAAAAAATATCAAGGCGAGTTATCATTCCGAAAGGTAGTCTTCAATGAAGGCTGCCTTTCATTTAGGAAAACTCTCACACTTTCTGCACAAGAACCATATTGGTCGTTCCGATTTTACCATAAGGAATTCCTGCGGAAACGATATACAAATCGTCTTTTTCAAGCGGCTGAATGTTGTTGGTTTTGACAATACCTTTTGCTAACTCAAGCATATTTTCAAAGCTTTGTATATCCTTCGTTATTTGCGGAAAAACATTCCAGCTGAAATTAAGTTTATGCACTGTCGCGGAATTTGGAGAAACAGCCAGAATAGGAACGCGATGTCTGTGTCGGGAAATTCTCCGCGCTGTTCTCCCGCTTTCGGTAAACACGACTATTAACTTCGCGTCAATCAGATCAGCAATGTTGCCGGCAGAATCGGTGATCGCATTTCCCGTTGTTTTACGCTCCTTATATTCATAGACGGCAACTTCTGATGCCGCTTCTGCAATAATCTTTACCATCATTTCAATCGTCTCAACAGGAAACTTTCCCTCTGCTGTCTCAGCAGAAAGCATTACAGCATCAGTCCTATCCAAAATAGCATTGGCAACATCACTCACCTCAGCGCGTGTCGGAATCGGTTTGGAAATCATCGATTCAAGCATTTGCGTTGCCGTGATAACAGGTTTTGCTTTACGGACACAAAGATCAATCAAATGCTTTTGAATAAGCGGCACTTTGGCAATTGGAATTGCCAATCCCAGATCACCACGCGCAACCATCATTCCGTCTGATTCCTCCAGAATCTCTTCTGCATTTTCCACGCCATACGCTGTTTCTATTTTTGCAATAAGCGCAATTTGAGAATCCTTCGGCAAAAGTTTTCTTACTTTCCAGATATCCTGAGCTGTCTGCACAAATGAAACAGCCAATGCATCTGCCTTCAGCTCAACCATCAAAGCAATTGCTGCTTTATCTTTATCTGAAACGCCTTGCAATCGCAAAGACATTCCCTCTGCAGAAAATCCTTTTCGGGGCTTCAATAATCCGCCGACAACGACAGTTGTCTCAACAGCATCCTGCATTTTCTTATCAATAACGAGTTTGATGGTGCCGTCATCAATATACACTTCAGCACCCGGTTGCAACTCATCAATAATATGCGGGAAGTTTACTCCACAGCCATTTTCATCACCCATTGAGATTTTTTTTGAAACAAGAAATTTTTGTCCTTTTTGAAGAATCGTATCAGGTTTCATGTTGCCGATGCGGATTTTCGGACCCGGCAAATCGCCCATGATTGCAATCGGTCTACCAATTTCTTTCTCGGCATTTCGTATCCAACTCACCCGATCTTGCGCTTCCTCAACCGTCGCATGAGAGAAATTAATACGGAAAACATCAACACCAGCTTTGGCAAGTTCCAATATTTTTTCTTTCGAATGCGATGCAGGTCCAATGGTTGCAACAATTTTTACCGGTTTGTTCTTCATGGACTATATTATAAACCAAAAACCGGTTTTTCGCACACTCTTTATTATTATTTTAAACCGATCCTTCGGAGATAAATTTGCATTAACCCACCAGAAGCAGCATAATTGCTGCCCAAATCGTCACAGCAATCAAACTCTCTAACACTAAAAACATTCGTCGTGCAGGGCTAAAGAAGAGCAATGGCCAACTTACTGCAAAAATCATCGCTACAAAACATGCTATCCGTGCTACGTTGGATACGTTAATACCAAACCATAACACGATTGCCATCGCTATAACAGCCAGTGTACATAACCCGCCTCCGCCTAAAAAATGCCCATGCCAATACGAATGTTGCCCGGGTCGATCTGTCATAGGTATCCAAATTACTGCAAAGGATGCAACATACACGAGAGCAATTACTCCATAGGTAAGTGAGGGTAGGTGATAATGAGGAATCAACCACAATACCAGACTAATACACGCTCCAGTTACAGCCAAACTCATTAAAACTCCAAATAATAGCCATTTATGTTGTGATTTTGTCCATGAGTGACTCACCGAGTCTTGCCAATCCAATGGTCCGCCCAATAATGGTACACCGGCTGCTAGTACAAAAATAATCATTGATATGATACCAAGCCAACGATAATCTAAAACCATATAGTTATTATATATCAGTTTCATCCGGTGATATTTTTGATGTGTACGATATCTAGCAGCTGCCCAGTATCATTGACTAAAACAGAAATTGCGTCAATGCGCATCAAATCAGGCAGTTTCGGATGTTTGAGTTTATAAAATTGGGTTGCTTTAATTAATGCTCGCATTTTGTAATAACCAATCGCTTCAAGCGGTTCGCCAAAGTCATTGGAGGACCGGGTTTTTACTTCAATAAAAACTAATGTTTTCTCGTCACTTTGTGAATCGTTTTCGATAGCGATGATATCAATCTCTCCTCCACGAATCCGGAAATTTCTGTCAATCACCTGAAATCCATTACTGGCGAGGAATTCGGCAGCATATTGCTCTCCCCGTTTCCCCTGTTGTAACCTGAACATATCCATACTCATCCATTTAACCACTGGTAAAATAGAATAACAAGTGCTACGATAAGTATATGATTGCATCTCCATTTTCTTTACCGGATCAAGATGGCAAAGTCCATCAGCTCTCCGACTATAAAGGCAAATGGGTTATCGTTTATTTTTATCCCAAAGACGATACTCCGGGATGCACCACAGAAGCATGCAACTTCCGTGATAGCTTTCATGAACTTCAGGCAAAAGGTGTGGTAATCCTTGGTATTTCCAAAGATTCTGTCAAATCACACAAGAAATTTGCAGACAAATATAATCTCAACTTTCCCCTTCTTAGCGATGAATCAATTGAAGTCATCAAAGCATATCATGCATGGGGCGAGAAAAAATTTATGGGAAAAACGTATGAAGGAATATTACGAACCACGTATTTAATTAATCCCGAAGGTGAAATCGCAAAAACTTACGAGAACGTCAATCCGACAGTCCACGCAAAAGAAATCCTTCAAGATTTGGAAACGCTCCAGAAAAAGTAAATTACATCTCCAAAATCCTATCAATCCGGAATACCCGATCTTCGCCTCGTTTTTTATCAAACGCTGAGACGCCAAAGAATTTTTTGCCCCGATAATCCATCTCGCCAACCTGATAAGGAACAATTGTCCGCTCAGACTTTTCATCATTTGCCTTCAGATAGACGATTCGCACGGCACTTTGCTCACTGGCGGCATTTTCAAGAATACGAATCTTCTCGGCAAGTGGCATGGCTGCATCGGATCTGGCGTAATGAAATTGTGTAATAAATTTCACAACGTGCCAATCCATTCTGATATGGTGCTTTGCCACAGGTTGTTTCAAAATAATTCCAGCCAAGGTTGTACATCTACTTAATGCGACATAGAGTTGCCCATGTGCAAAAGTGCCTCTCCCAAGATCAATAATAATCCGATCAAACGTTTTCCCCTGACTTTTGTGAATAGTCACTGCCCACGCAAGTCGCAGAGGATACTGCGTGAAAGTCCCGATAGTTTCAGAGCGCAAACTCTTACGGTCTGTATCATACTTAAATTCAAAAAGCTCCCAGGTAAATCGAGCCACCTAAACCATTTCTCCATCTGATAGCTCAATAATTAATAAATCTTCCTCCTCTTCATCTTTTTCAACGCTGACAATCTTCCCAATCGATCCATTCACCCACCGACCAGCACTGTCGTTATTGAGCATCATAATTTGTGCACCGACTTTTACTGATAAAGCAGTATCTGTTGGCATCGCACGGTTATCAAAATTTCCTGTGGCGTTTCCTTCATACATATATTCTTTTGTCTTCAATTTCGTAAGTGCCTCGCTATTAATTTCATCAGCAAGGGCATTCGTCGTCGTGAGATACAAGAAAAATTTTTTCGGATTCGGGACAAACTCCGGATTATATCGTTCGTTTATCGCAGCAAAATGTTCTTCCGTTGCAGAGTTATTGCGTACTGCATTCAACAAAGAAATAAAAGTATCATCTTTCTGCCGATAAATCTTTTCTAACTCAACAAATTCCAACGGCATTCCTTGCATCACCTCTGCGTCAAAAAAGTAAGGACTCGCGTAGTGCGTCGTAAAAATTTCCCTTTCTGAACTGCTCACAACCGGTGGTAACTGGTAGAGATCACCGATAAAAACCATTTGTACGCCGCCAAACGGCTCATGATTGCCTCGATTTAAACGCAAACTTTTATCAACACAATCGAGGAGATCTGATCGCACCATCGAGATTTCGTCAATGACAATCATCTCGATTTTCTGATAAATATTTTGTGGATCGTCCTTTTTATAAATTGCTTTTACTTTTTCAAAAGTAATGCCTGGTTTGAATTTAATAAAAGAATGGATCGTCTGACCTTTGATATTGAGTGCTGCAACACCGGTAGGCGCGAGGATGACAACCTTCTTTTTCGTATGTTCACGAAAATACGAAAGCAACGTAGACTTCCCTGTCCCCGCCCGCCCAGTGATAAAAATGTTTTGAGAAGTATCTTCAAGAAGCGACAGAGTTTTTTGAAAAATGGGACTAAAATCAAATGACATGAACTCTATTATACATGCTATACTAAGTTGCTCTATGCTAAAAATTCATATTGCTCCCGGTGAAGAAATCATCGAAACAATTACAAAACAGTTGGAGAAAGAAAATATCAAAGAAGGCAGCATGACACTTATCGGAGCTGTTGATTCTTGTTGTATCAGTACGATGTCCAAACAAGATGCAAAAAAAGATATTTTGACAGAATATCATGAACCCTTAGAATTATCTGGAACAGGTGAGATCTCCAACGGCAAACCACACATTCATGTCACCCTTGGTCGGGAAAATAATCAAGCAATCTTCGGACATCTCCACTGGGGCAAAGTTACAGAATGGTTTGTGAATGTTTACATCACACCACTCTCTTAATCCACCGATTACTTTTTCAGCTCCTTTTCTGTATCCGTCCAGGGTAAGCTGCTATAATAGAGCCTTATGAAGAATTTTTTGCAAGATTTACCAAAGCCTTTTACCGTTCTCGCGCCACTTGATGGCGTCACTGATGTTGTCTTCAGGCAAATAATAACAGAGATTGGCAAACCTGATGTGCTTTTTACCGAATTTACCATGACTGACGGCTTGGTCTCTCAGGGTCGAGAAAAAGTTGCCGAACGTCTATTGCTGAATGAAAAACAAAAGCCGGTCGTAGCACAAATTTGGGGGACGAAACCCGATCATTTTTATCAGGTCGCAAAAGAATTGCAGACAATGGGATTTGCCGGCATTGATCTCAACATGGGCTGTCCAGTCAGAGCTATTGTCACCAGAGGTTCCTGTTCTGCCCTTATCAAAAATCCAACGCTTGCCAAAGAAATTATTCTTGCGACAAGAGAAGGTGCAGGGGATCTTCCGGTAAGTGTCAAAACTCGTATCGGATTTGAAAAAGAAGAAATTGAATCCTGGATTACCTTTCTGCTGGAACTCCAGCTTCCAATGCTGACACTACATTTACGCACCGTCAGAGAACTTTCTCAGGTACCTGCTCATTGGGAATTGATGCCAAAAATCATTGATTTACGAAACAAAATTGCTCCCGACACGCTTATTGTCGGCAATGGAGACATCACTTCACTTGATGAGATACAAGAAAAATACGAAGAATATGGTTGTGATGGGTTTATGGTGGGACGGGGAATTTTTGCAAATCCGTGGCTATTTAATAAGCAAGTAAAACTTCCGGAAGTTTCTATCGAGGAGCGCATAAATCTCTTTTTGCATCATATAGAACTCTTTGAAAAACAATGGAGCAATGACGCTACACTGAACCCATCTGTGAATGAAAAAAAAGTTGGTTGGAATGGCAGCAAAAGTTTCGCTTTACTTAAAAAATTTGCAAAAACATATATAAACAACTTCCCTGAAGCATCTATTCTAAGAGAAAAATTGATGGAGACAAAAACACTGGAAGAACTGAAAGAAGTTTTACACAACAATTAATTTTTATGCGGATGAGGAATACCCAATTCTTCTTCGACTGTAGTAATCCGTTTTTCATGCTCCTTCACTTTCTTCATAATAGATGCTTTCAAATCTTGTACATCTGCTTTAGAAGCAAGCTCAGATCGCAATCGTTTTTCTACTGCTTGTAGATCCGATTTTGAAGCTAAATCTGATCGCAACCGTTTTTCTAAACTTTGAAGATCGGTTTTCGTTGCCATTTTTGCAGCCATCTCTTTCTGATTTATTTCCAACTCCTTCTGATGTGTTGCCAAACCCCTTTGACTTATCATTAAATCTTTCTGTCCGGCAGCAAGAGATTCTATTGCCGTAATCATCCGGGACTGACCATTTTCAAGTGTATCTACACGTTGAAGTACTTGAGTTTGCCCCTCCTCAAGTGTCCCGATTCGTTGAAGCATTCGGTCTTGTCCTTCTTGTAAAGGCCTTATAAGTGTTTTAATTTCTTGCAGCAAATCATCATTATTCATAGTGATCATATGTTATTCTAACACTGAAAAAGAGAGGACTCAATAGTAAAAATCTAATCAAACTGGATACTATTCTATTAATTGCTCTTTGCAACCTTGAGGTAATTGAGTTTTGCTCGGCGGATTTTTTTCTTTGAGTGTGCTTCAACATCTACTTTTTCAATGTTTGGGGAATTGACAGGCCAAATGCGCTCCACAGAAATCTGTCCTACCATTTTCATAACAGTGAACATCTTATTCACCCCGCGTCCGCGAATTTGCAGGACAGTACCTTTGAAAACCTGAACACGGGTCTTATCCCCTTCCTGGATTTTCTGGTGCACTTTGACGATATCGCCGGGTACAAAATTGATTGTCTGTAACATAGATCTCTATTATAGCGGAAAATCAACCGTTACTCAAGGATTAATATATTTTTTAATATTAGTGTCCTATAATATTTTACGGTTTTAGCTTTAAAATGCTATAATACGCAGATAATAAAATGACAGAATTTCCAAGTAAACTTTTAACTGAATCTCTCACCTTTCGCTATGGAATGAATGGAAGCCTTAAACACATTAAAAGTGGAGGTGAAAATGCTGTATTTCGCGCAAAAATACCCCCTTCCGGAATTAGGGGTTTTGGTGAACCTTATATCCAAAACTACGTACTTAAAGTAAATACTCTTATTCCCCGTCTAGTCTATCCAACTAATCAATATTATTATGGTCCTGATACTTATAAACATCCCGGAAGTATTCCGATGCCACTACGATATACTAATTATGAGTATTATCAAGACAAAATAGGAGAAAGGGAATACCGTGCTGCATGGCTCAAGCAATACTTCGGAGATCATGTGCTTGATGAAAATTATTATAATACTACTATTAGTTTTAGACCATCTGACGCATTGCATTTGTTTCCTGGTGCAGACGTAAGCGATATGCCAGATACAAAGTACTTAAATACGGAAACTATTGTTTATTCTCAACCATATTTTCATGACCTAGATCCTGCAGTCCCCGCTGAGAAAAAACGTCAGACAGCCATGCTTACTTTACCTTATGCCGAAAGGAATTATATAGATCCCATTGCTTATGCTGCCGCAAATAACCGATGGCTTATGCTCGACAATCAAGATGTTCGTTTTACCGATGAAGATGAAGCAACTATTAACGCTGTTCAACAGAGTCCTTCACTAGCTTTTATGCTCCAAGTTGCGCGAGGTAAAAGAGAAGAAAGCTTAAGAGAACCACTTGCGAACTTTGTTACTGGAGCCATTGGATGGAGTAATAGTTCCCAAGAAATTTTGGACTTGAGAGGAAAGGGTAATGTACTATTTTTTCATAATCGCGGTGCTCGTCATTGGGATTATGTACTCATTGATGCACTTAATCCTAAAATTATCCAAATGACAGTTGATGTTCCATACGCACTACAAAAACTATTTGAAAAGCGTCCTTTAGAAGAACAAGATTTAAAAAATCTTCATAATGGACTCGGCTATATACGAAGTATTAATGCGCTAGCACATGCGCTTGGTTTAAAAGAACGGATTAAACTCCCAAGTATCGATTTAAGATATGCAGGATATAGATTTGATCAATCATTTTGGGATCAAGTCTATACATTACTGCATAATAATACTCGTTTTTGGGAAAAGGCTCCAGAAACTTTATCTACAACTGGATCTTAAGCTTAATTTATTAATTTCTCCAGATATTTCATTTTGCACATGCTTCAATGAAGCCGAGAATTTAAATGTTAATCACTGATTCCACTAAAAAATCCAGCATTCATTAAAGCCCCAAACTCTGCACTCCCTGCTAATTCACATCTAGATACTTCTATTGCTTTTTTATGCATCTCCCCTGCATAATATCTATCATAAGTGGGAACCTTATGTAATTCTCTTTCTGTTATTTCTTCTCCTATGTCTAACCAAGTGCGTGGAGAATCCTTTACAGTTATCTTCCTTGTTGTTCTAAGATTTACTGTTGTTAGGAAACGATCTCTTCCTACTAAGTCATACGTGTCGTCTTTACTGGTGGTAACTATGTACTCATCTTTATAAGGATCTTGAAATTGAACTCTGTGTGAAGCCACTTGGTGCTCCTCAAGAGGGACTTCCTGGACACGAACATTAGCTAAATGTTCTGATGAGATACGCAGTCTTTCAAAAAGTTTACTAATAGATGAAACAGGTCTAAAATGTCCTCTGTAAGATATTCCTGGCGTGTAACCTGTCCTCCAAGATCCAAAGCTTTTATACCATCGGGAATGCTCAACTGGCGTCACTACATCATATTCGCCATAATAAGGAAATAGAGGTTTGATTACTAGTCTCGGATCACGCACAAGACCCCAGTCCTCACCTGTAGAAACTACATCCTCAAAACGTCCCGCTGGACCGCTTCTTGAACCTGCCACATGTGCTGAAGTAACTTGCCTTCGCAGCTCTTTATTTTCTGATAAAATTCTTCTGTCCTGTTCGCTTAATTGAGGCAATATTTTGCGCAAAATTACTTCTTCATCATCTTGGATTCTTCTTGCATCATCTTCAAAACTTCTCCATAGATCATCAAGTTCCGGTTTCGATTTAGCGCCATAAGCCTTAACATTGCTTTCCATCCAATTTTCAGGACTAATAGCACCAGTGTTTGCATCTGGAGGTGCATACCCTGAAACGAGAGCACCATTTACAACTTGCGGCACCAAAGCCCACTGTGCCAATGCACGTGGTACTCCTCCTGATATGCCAAATACACTCACCGGACCTTCTATTTCTTCTGCTTCAAGAAGTGCTTCAAGAATTGTTGCCTCGTCAGCTACAATACGGTCAAAAGGAGTTGAGCGACCAATTCCTCCTCTATCATAAGCTACTACACGTACGCCTTTCGGTGGATGTTTCGCTCGTTCATCTTCTTTACTTCCTGGGGTACCATGGTTAAAAAAAACTGTCACGGGTCCACTTCCATATATTGCATATCCAATGTCTAACGTCATTTCTGTTTTTCTATCTGCCACTGTAGCTCTTACTAACCCATTATCAATTTTCCGAGCAGTATCTAGCACCAGTCTTCGAGAACGACCTCTTCTTCCCTGTGTTCTCTCAGGGAATGGCATATATTCGGGATATGATACTGGTCTAGGTCCAAAATCAGGAGGACTCATAGTAATTAGATTGGAGTATACTATATTTTCTTACAAATGTATAGCCTCGTGTATACAATTATTTATTCCCCAAATTACTTCGCACATGCTTCTATGAAGCCGTGGAAGATTGGATGAGGCCGGAGTGGACGGCTTTTGTATTCAGGATGTCCTTGCGTTCCCACATAAAACGGATGATCATCAACCTCAATAATTTCCACAAGTCCTTCTTCAATAGACCTCGCTGCAATAGTCAATCCTGCTTTCTCAAACTCCTGCGCAAATTTATTATTAAATTCATAGCGATGACGATGTCGCTCAGATGTCAAACCATTATCATTGAGCAACTGATTATATTCTTTGTAAAGTTTGTACGCCTTTGTCCCTTTCTTCACTTTTGCTTCCCAACCGCCAAGTCGCATCGTACCGCCATATGCACGACGCTCCATAAGTTCTTTCTGTGAAGGGATGAGATAGATCACTGGATGCTTTGATTTCGGATCGTTTTCTGTTGTATTTGCATCCCGCCATTTTAGCACTGACCGCGCGAAAGCGATAACAGCAAGCTGCATACCATAACACAAACCTAGATAAGGAATCTTTTTCTCTCTTGCATAATCTGCTGCAGCAATCATTCCTTCAGCACCGCGCTCTCCCCAACCGATCGGGACGATAATACCATCTGGTGTGCCAATTGTTGCCTCAGCGCCTTCTTTGACTACCTTTTCAGCATTAACCCATGTCGTCTTCACTTTCACATCATGTGCCCATCCGGCATGATCCAACGCGTCAAATAGAGCTGCGTAGGAATCTCGCAGTTGATATTCCCCTGTTCCGAAATACTTTCCGATAATTGCGATAGTAAGTGTTTTCTTCTTTGGTGCTTTTACTCTCTCAACAAATTTCTCCCAATCTTTCATCTTTGGCTCTCGTACTGGTAAATTGAATTTGGTAAGAATCCGTTTGACCAACCCTTGTTTATGGAGGATAAGTGGAATTTCATAGACGGTATTTACATCAGGATTGGTGATGATGTCTTCGGGATGCATATTGCAGAAAAGAGCAAATCGATCTTTTCTCCGCTGATCAAGCATCTTCTCAGACCGGGCAATGATAAAATCCGGCTGAATTCCCATGCCATTAAGGGTTTTAACAGAGAGCTGTGTAGGTTTCGTCTTTGGCTCACCCAGGTGTCCAGGTGTCGGGACATAACTCACATGCACATGCAACACGTCACCAGGATTCTTCAGCGTCATGATGCGGGAAGCTTCGTAGTACAACACATTTTGATATTCTCCCACAGTTCCTCCAAGTTCGATAAGCACAATATCTGCTTTTTTCTTTTTGCCAAGGCTGGTAACCCTGCTTATGATTTCATCGGTGATATTTGGAATCGCTTCGACATCTTCGCCGTTATATTCAAACCGTCTTTCCCTATCGATAACCGTTTGATAAATTTTCCCCATGGTTACGAAATTATCCCTGCCCATATCTTCATCAAGAAATTTTTCGTACGTTCCGATATCCATATCGCCTTCTGTCCCATCTTCACAAAGGAAAGGATCGCCGTGTTCGATAGGATTGATTGTGCCAGCATCGAGATTGAGATAATTTTCAAATTTAATGGGAGCGACTTTGAATCCTGCTTGTTTGAGAAGAAGTGCTATAGAGGCAGAGGTTAGCCCCTTACCGATGCCGGAGATAACGCCTCCGGAAACGAAAATGTATTTTGTTTTGCTCACTGTTTGTGTTTTTCTGTCGGGCACGATTTATGTTACCAAATCAAACTAAATGTGTCAATAGATGAACTCTCAATACAACAATATTATCCCGCATTTACTCCATCAGGAACTTCCTTCTCAGGAACAGCCAATATAGGAGTAATTTCATTGGCATAACCAATATCAAAAAGCATCCCTTCTGAGATCTCTCCCATCATTTTTTTAGGAGCAAGATTGACAACAAACAATGCTTGCTTCCCTTCAATCTCTTGAGGATTCTCCCGTTCTTTTTTCATACCAACAAGAATTATTCGTTTAAAGGAACCAAAGTCTACGGAAAGTTTTACAAGTTTATCTGAATTTTCAACATCCTCTACTTTTTCAATTTTGCCGACACGGATATCAATTTTCTCTAAATCTTCAAAGGTAATCGTCTGTTTAATAGGTAATACTTTCATTAAATTTTAATAGCAGCATCTTTTAGCTGAACTTCGTTAAGAAATAATTTTTTGATATATTTATTTATACGAACACATTTACTTATCAATGAGCGGGCGACGAGAATCGGACTCGCTACCTTCTCCTTGGGAAGGAGACATTCTACCGGTGAACTACGCCCGCGAATCTATTGCGTTATTCGTGCCCCTTGAGGGTACGCCCGCGAAATCTATTGCGCTATTCGTGCCCCTTGAGGGTACGCCCGCAAACGCTACAGAACTATAGAGATAATAGCAAATTAAAGAAGAAATTGAAAGTATAAAGCCCGTCATTCTGGCTTGTCCAGAATCCTTTAGATCCTGGATGTGCTCGTTCTTCGCTTACCAGGATGACTACATAAGTTAGCGCGGAATTGTCAAACGATTACCGGAAAAAATCAAATGCGGATTTGTCAAATTATTTGCCTGCGCTATCGCAGTCCATTTATATCCATCACCATAAGCACGAACGGCAATATTCCATAAATTATCACCTTTGACAACCGTATAGGTATTCCCTGTTATTTTATTCGTTCCATTGCCAGCCACAATAGTGGTATTTTTTTGTACATTCAGGACTGGCGTTACCTTTACGCTGGGTTTAACCACAATCGTTGTTTCTTTTGGCGCTACTGATGGCAATATCAATCTATCTCCCACATGGATATTACTAGGATCAGCTAGGTTATTTGCTTTTGCAATATCTACCCAATTATAACCGCTTGAATACTTTTTTTCTGCAATTGTCCAAAGAGACTCGCCTTTTTGCACAATCCAAATATTATTATCTTTATCTGTTTTTACTTGTGGCACCACTGTTGGACCTGGTTGAATATGAGCTATTTTTTTAATCATTTGAGTGGGCACTGGCTTTGCAGTTGGTTTTGCCTTAAGTGTTCTTACCGATTTGCTCATAGGTTTTACTGTCGGTTTTACAACTGATTTTATGATAGGTTTTGTTGGTTTTACGATTAGTTTAGGAGTCGGCTGCACTGTTGGGACACTCGTTGGAGCGATAGTATCTGTTGGCGCTGCAGTAATAGTACCATCAATCTCTCCTTTTTGCGGAGCTTTTACTAAATCAAGCGCCGATTGAGAAACCTGTACTGTATTTTGTGTCTGTTGAGAAATTGGAACATTAACATTGCCTGCATTTTTATTATGAATAAAAGAAAGAAGAAGAGCTGTACCGATAATAACTACAATAATTCCTAAAATAAGACTTGTGTAGGATTCGCCGAAGTGAAAATACTCAAAGAAACGCGTTTCTTTTTTTGCGCTTTTTTTCGTAGAACTTTTTTGATTTTTAACTCCTGCCTTTCCTGCCATTACTTTTTCCCTTCAAGGTAAATAATTTTGTAAGATGAGCAGAAGTGAAGTATACTATATTTTTATAATTATTGCAACCTATAAGAAATGCGGGGTGGACGGGACTCGAACCCGCGACCTCCTCCGTGACAGGGAGGCGCTCTAACCAACTGAGCTACCACCCCAGTTCGCTTAACGAAACTGAGAATGTAAGACTAAATACATTTTAAGTTTTCAATCTTGAGTTATATTTTAACCGAATCTTGCACGCACGTCAATGCTCTGATACACTAACCATGTGACCAATAAGGAAATCAGTAAACTACTGAGAAATATCGCAGCTGCATATAGTATAAAGGATGAAAAAAAATTCCGTTTCCAAATTATTGCCTATCAAAATGCGTCGGAATCAATTGAAAATTTGCCTACTGAACTCAATGACTTATACAAAGAAAATAAATTACAAGATGTCTCAGGAATTGGCACGACAATAAAATCGCGTCTTGAGGAACTTTTTAGAACAGGACACGTAAAGCATTTTGATGAGATACTTTCCGATATTCCTTCTGCAGTCTTCCCTCTCCTTGATGTTCCTAGTTTTGGCCCCAAAAAAGCATACAGACTTACCTCAGAATTCAAACTGGAAAATCCAGATACGGTTATTGAGGATTTGAAAAAAATTGCAGAGCAAGGGAAAATTGCGCCACTTGCAGGATTTGGAGAGAAATCACAGTCAGATATTCTTCGTGCGTTTGCTGAATTCAAGCTGGGTAAGGGTAAATCTACTCGCATGGCACTTCCTTTTGCCAATGAACTTGCCCAAATTATTATCGCCTATCTTAAAAAATCTAGCGCTGTTGCAGATGCCCAACCTCTTGGAAGCTTAAGGAGAAGACGAGAAACCATTGGTGATATCGATATCGCTGTTGCAACGGACAAACCCGAAGAAGTAATTGAGCATTTTGTTGCTTATCCTCACAAAGAACGAATTATTGAAAAAGGTAACCGGACATCCTCAATTCTTGCCTCAGGAGGCAGACAAATTGACCTTATGGCCATGCCGCCAGACGGTTTTGGCTCTTTATTACAACACTTTACAGGAAGTAAAGCACACAATGTCCATTTACGTGAATACGCGCTTTCAAAGGGAATGTCAGTATCAGATTTTGGAATCAAAAAGAAAGGCGATGCAAATAGTGAATATAAAAAATACAAAACGGAAGAATCCTTTTATAATGCACTCGGTATGGAATGGGTTCCACCTGAAATGCGCGAAGATACAGGAGAGATTGAACTAGCATTACAACATAAACTTCCAAAAATAGTCAAACTTTCCGATATAAAAGGTGATTTTCATTTACATTCTAACTTCCCTATCGAAGAAAGTCATGATCCAGGCCAAAATTCAATGGAAGAGATGATTGAGAAGGCTTTGAAACTTGGTTATCACTATCTTGGCTTTTCAGAACACAATCCAAGTGTCTCGCAACATACAGAAAAGGAAATTTGCAAGCTTCTTGAAAAGAGGTATAAATTTATTGAACAATTGAAGGAAAGGTATAAAAAAAGTTTTCATATATTCGCGCTCCTTGAGACAGACATCCTTGTAAATGGCAAATTAGCCATCCCTGAAAGCGCATTTGATTATCTAGACGGAACGATCGCATCAATTCATAGTTCCTTTACCATGTCCAAAGAAGCTATGACCAAAAGGATTTTGAGCGGCTTGGCTCATCCAAAAGTAAAAATCTATGCTCATCCATCCGCACGACTCATCAATCAGCGTGCTCCCATTGAGATTGATTGGGAAAAACTTTTCACTTTTTGCAAAGAAAACAACCGCGCACTTGAAATTAACGCAGCACCGCAACGGCTGGATTTGACAGATGTTCTTGTTAGAGAAGCCGTTAAAAAAGAAATTAAACTGTTTATCGATACCGACAGCCATGCAACTGATCAGATGGATTTGATGCAGTATGGTGTCTCTGTTGCAAGACGCGGCTGGGCGACTAAACGTGACATTTTGAATACAATGGAATATAATGAATTAGACGCTTGGTTTAAAAACCGAGGAGGTGAAAAACAATGAGTATCTCTCTTATATTAATCATAATTGTAGGAATTGTTTTGCTTTATTTTGGATATATATACAATCTCCTTATCACTACCCGCATGAGGGTCAATGAAGCATTTTCGCAAATTGATGTACAGCTCAAAAGAAGGACAGATCTTATCCCAAACTTGGTTGAGACAGTAAAAGGCTATGCCAAACACGAAAAAGATGTTCTGGAAAATGTGACAAAAGCACGTGCGAGTCTGATGCAAGCAGGAACGACAGAAGAGAAGTCAAAGGCAAATAGCTTTCTCTCCGATACTTTGAAGTCACTCTTTGCTGTTGCTGAGAACTATCCGAATCTTAAAGCAAGTGAGAATTTTTCACAACTCCAAGAAGAACTTTCAGATACTGAAAACAAAATTGCTTATTCACGACAATTTTATAACAGTAACGTAATGGATTATAATACCAAATTGCAGGTATTTCCTGACGCACTTGTCGCAAATATATTCCGTTTCCAGCCTGCGGACTTCTTCGGGGTCAACGAAAAAGACAAAGAGCCGGTAAAAGTAAGTTTCTAAACGTCATTGCGAGGAAGCCATGATAATGGATGACGAAGCAATCCAGACAGACATTGCCGAGCTCCTTTCAATTGCGCGTAATGACGACTACGTATGAATATTTATAACGCAATCTCTGCCAATATATGGAAGAGCTATGTAATTATTGCTCTTTTTGTGTTGTTTGCAGGAACCGTTGCCTATATTATTGGACAAGCAACGGGATATGGCTCATCGTGGGGAGTGCTCATTTTCGTCATGGCGATTATATATAGTTTTATCAGTTATTTTTATTCTGATAAGATTGTGCTAGCAACATCAGGAGCAAAACAGATTCAAAAAAAAGATAATCCGGAGCTTTTCCGAATTGTTGAAAACCTTTCAATCGGCGACGGACTTCCTATGCCGCGAGTATATATCATAAATGATCCCTCACCTAATGCTTTTGCAACAGGACGTGATCCCAAACACGCTGCAGTTGCAGCAACAACAGGAATTCTTGCACGGCTTAATAAAGCGGAACTTGAAGGTGTGTTGGCTCATGAATTATCACATGTTAAAAATTATGATACTCGTTTGATGGCGATTACTGCTGTTTTGGTCGGATTTATTTCATTGCTTACCAATATGTTTATGAACACGATTTTTTGGGGTGGATTCAGAAACAATGACGATCGAAATAATAATACACAGGGAATTTTTATTATTATTGCGCTTATTTTGGCAATCCTTTCACCTATCATCGCAACACTCATCCAACTTGCGGTTTCACGTAAACGCGAACTTTTGGCAGACGCATCAGGTGCGTTACTCACAAGATATCCTGAAGGACTTGCAAGTGCACTTGAAAAAATCTCTTCTGATCCGAGACCTCTTCGAACAGCAAGCGAGGCAACCGCACATCTTTTTATAGTAAATCCCTTTAAAAATAAAGGCTTTAACGGATGGTTAACCAACATGTTCAGTACTCACCCGCCGATTGAGGAAAGAATAAAAATTCTCCGGTCAATGTAAATCTATTTACAAAAACTGAATGGAGAGTTGCTAACTCAAATAAATATGGTTTTGGATTAATGCGTGTAATTGGTCCTAGGAAAGTTGAATTTAAACCAATGAGTGATGGAGAAGAAAGACCAACAGTCACACTTAGCGGAAAAGCAATCAGGCGAGCAAAAATCTCTATAAAACCTACATTACCAGGAGACTCGCCAGCAGATGTGTATTGCAAAAGTTCTTAGTATTCTTTATTAAATATCTTTATCTGCTAAAATAATATTGCAAATGGTTAATCTCTCTTTAATTACTCTTGGGAAATCGGTTTCAAAGATAAGTCAACTTTTAAACCGTGGTAATGGATCTACCTGGCCCGGGCATATTGCTTTAAAAGGAAATCCAAACTTCATCCGCGACATTCTCGCAAAGTCGCAAACCAAAGTGATTATCGTTGCAGGGACGAATGGGAAAACCACAACATCAGGATTAATAAGAGCTGGGCTTGAACAAAATGGAAAAACAGTTATCCAAAATACTTCCGGAGCAAATCTGCTGAATGGCGTTGCTTCAGCGATATTACTCAATACAAATAAGTCAGGTAAATTGACACAGGATTTTGCAATATTTGAAGTTGATGAGAACGCGCTTCCGCTCGTATTGAAACAAATTACTCCAGATTATCTTGTCCTTCTTGACCTTTTTCGTGATCAATTGGATCGTTATGGAGAAATCAATACCATCATACAAAAATGGCAGGAAGCAATTATTTCCCTTTCTGAGAAAACAAAACTTATCCTCAATGCTGATGATCCGCAAATTGCCTATATGGGCAAAATACTCAAACACAATAATCTCTATTTTGGTTATGATACCAATGAAAAAAATAGTAATACAACGGATGCCGCTGATTCGGTAACGTGCCCTCATTGTGGAGAAAAACTGTCCTTTAAAACTAATACCTTTTCTCATCTCGGGGATTGGGAATGTCCATCGTGCCATTTAAAACGACCCCAAAGCGCAATTACTTCATACTCATTTTATCCTCTTTCAGGTACTTACAATAAGTATAATACGCACGCATCAGTTCTTGTTTTGAAAGATTTAGGAGTAAAAGAGTCAGAGATTAAAAACGCTTTTGAAAATTTTAAACCTTCATTTGGCCGTCAAGAAGTAATTTCTTATCAAAACCGAAATGTGCAGCTTTTTCTCTCTAAAAATCCGACAAGTTTTAATCAATCTTTTAAAACAATCAAAGAACTTCATGCGCAAACATTACTGATTGTTTTGAATGACAGAATTCCTGATGGACGTGATGTTTCATGGATTTGGGATACCAATTTGACAGGAATAGAAAATTTTAAACATATCATAATAAGTGGAGATAGAACCTATGACATGGCGCTGCGTGTTCAATACGAACAGAAAGAGAAATGGAGTATTGAAAATGAAAAGTGGAAAATAGAACCTGACTTGAAAAAAGCAATTGACTTTGGAATCGAAAAATTATCTCAAAATGAGACATTCTTTATTCTCCCGACCTATTCTGCAATGCTTGATACAAGAAAACTCTTAACCGGTAAAAAAATATTATGAAAAAAAACTCTTCCCTAAAACCTATTCCCTATTCCCTTACCATCGGCTGGCTCTATCCAGAACTTATGAGTACATATGGAGATCGCGGAAATATTTTGGTTTTGCAAAAACGTTGTGCATGGCGAGGAATAAAAACCGAAATCATAAACATTGATCAAACAACTCGCAACTCGCAACTCGCAACTCTTAACTTAATCTTTGGCGGCGGTGCGCAAGACCGCGAACAGGAGATTGTAATGAAAGATTTATATACGAAAAAACACGCTATAAAGCAACTTATCGAAGGAGACATTCCTGCTCTTTTTGTCTGCGGCGCGCCACAACTCATGGGCAATTATTATGAACCTGCTGAAGGTAAAAAAATAGAAGGACTCGGAATTTTTGATATGTACACCAAACATCCCGGACCCAAACAAGACCGTCTTGTTGGAAATGTCGTTGCAAAAATAGAAATTAAAAATCTTTCTATTCCCCATTCCCTAGTCCCTGTTCCCTACATTGTCGGTTTTGAGAATCACGGCGGCAGAACCTTCCTTGGATCAAATACAAAACCATTTGCGAAAGTTATAAAAGGCTTTGGGAATAACGGTGAAGATGGCACAGAAGGCGTTATCTATAAAAACGCCATCGGCAGTTATTTGCATGGGCCATTGCTTCCAAAAAATCCACAGATAGCCGACTGGCTTATTGAAAAAGCTTTGGAAGTAAAATACAAAAAGAAAATTATGCTCGATCCACTTGATGATTCGCTTGAGCAAAAAGCCCAAGAGGCAATCCTTGAAAAATTAAAAGTTGTCAAATAACAACTTTAGGCATATAATAGCTTCATGAAGCTTGACGTCAAACATATTGCAAAACTTGCCAATCTTCCCATTGATGAAGAAGAAAAAAAAATGCTGGAAACGCAGCTAAGCGAAACGTTAGATTATATAAAAATACTTCAGGAAGTTGATACAAAAAATGCCCAGCCCACAGCCCATGTCACAGGACTTGAAAATATCACTAGAGAAGATACTGCATCCTCTTCACTCACCCAACAAGAAGCGTTATCAAATACAAAAAACCAACACAATGGATTTTTTATTGTTAATGCAATCTTAGAGAATGACTAAAAAGAAAAAAAGTGTAGTTACGATATATGTTGTCCGGCATGGTGAATCAGAAAGTAATGTCTTTGCACAGGAGAATCCTGATACACCGGCATCTCATTTTGGAGAATCAGGAAGCTCATTAACACAAAAAGGTCGTGAACAAGCAAAAAAAGTTGCAGTGAAATTACAAGACATCTCATTTACTGCTATTTTTGCATCAGACTTAGCTCGAGCAAAGGAAACTGCGCAAATAATAGCCGAGGGAAGAGATTTAGAAATAATGATCGATAAAGCAATTCGTGAACGTTCTTTTGGCGAACATATGTCAAAAAAGCAAAAACAGGAATTAGAAAAAGCGCTTGATGATCTCAATGAACAAGAAAAATTTGCTTTTAAATATTTCCCAAATGGAGAAAGTGGCTATGACGTCGTTAATCGTTTTAAAAAGTTTATCATTGACATTATTCCGACTTATGCAAATAAAAGCATTTTAATTGTAAGTCATAGTTATGTGATGCGATCATTTTTAATACATGAAGGCTATGCAACGTATAATGAAATACCGAGTGGTTCGATAAAAAATGGAGGCTATTTTGTTGTTGAGACAGATGGCGATACATTTACTATCACCAAAAGATACGGCATAACACATAAAGGCATGTATAACGATAATGAGGAATAAATTATGGATATTAAAGCATTAACAATCACACAGGCAAAGAAAGATCTAAAAGAGAAAAAGTATTCTTCAGTTGAGTTGACAAAAACGTATCTGAAACGGATTAAAGATGTGGAGCCAAAAGTCAAAGCTTTTATCACAATTACTGAAGAAGAAGCGCTCAAAAATGCAGAAGAAGCTGATAAAAAAATTGCAAAAGGGATCGATCTGCCTCTCCTCGGCATTCCCCTCTCTGTCAAAGATAATTTCTCAACAAATGGCATCCGCACAACGGCTTCAAGCAAAGTACTTGATAACTATATTCCCCCCTTTGATGCAACCGTTGTTGCCAAATTAAAAGAAGCAGGCATGGTACTCCTTGGTAAAACCAACATGGATGCATGGGCACATGGTTCATCGACAGAAACATCCGACTATGGCGCAACGCGTAATCCTTGGAATACCAATCATTTACCTGGTGGATCATCAGGAGGAGCAGCAGCAAGTATCGCTGCTGATGAAGCAGTTGCTGCAATTGGATCTGAAACAGCAGGATCAATCCGTCAACCTGCAAGCTGGTGCGGCATTGTCGGACTGAAACCAACTTATGGACGAGTCAGTAGATACGGTGTTGTTGCCATGGGCTCCTCTCTGGACAGTCCAGGACCACTAACAAAAACTGTCGAAGATAGCGCATTAATTCTTAATGTCCTTGCAGGGCAAGATCCACAAGATGCAACAACCGGCCCAAATCCTGCTCCAGATTACACTAAAAATCTTAAGAAAGATATTAAAGGATTAACAATAGGTATCGCAGATGATTATTTCGAAGGCGTTGATCCTGAAATTAAAGAATCAGTCGAAAATGCGCTAAAAACATTTGAAAAATTGGGAGGAAAAGTAAAAAAAATAAAATTATTCCCTCCAAAGTATGCAATTGCCGTTTATACAATTATTATGAGAGCTGAAGTTTCCTCGAATCTTGCCCGATATGATGGCATTCGTTATGGAAATGACAGATCATTTTTTGCAGAAGAAGCAAAACGCCGGATAATGCTAGGCACTTACGCACTCTCAGCAGGTTATTATGACCAGTACTACAACAAAGCCTTAAAAGTTCGAACTATTATGATTGAAAACTTCAAAGAAGCATTCAAAAACGTTGACATTATAATCGCTCCGACAAACCCAACAACTGCATTACCAGTTGGAGCAACAAAGGGTACATCTATGTTTGGAGAATTAGCTGACATTCTCGTTGAACCATCTTCACTTGCAGGACTATCAGGAATAAATGTCCCTGTTGGTTTTTCAAAAGCTGGACTTCCAATCGGCATGCAAATTATTGGACCTCAGTGGGGAGAAGAAGTAATCCTTAATGCAGCACATCAATATCAAATGGAAAATCCATTATACTTGGAGAAACCAAACTTATGAATAAATACACACCAATTATCGGACTTGAAGTGCATGTAGAACTGAAGACTAAAAGCAAAATGTTCTGCACCTGTTCTGCTGACTATTTCGGAAAAGAGCCAAATACGCACACATGTCCTGTCTGTCTGGGACTTCCGGGAGCATTACCAGTGCCGAGCAAGCTCGCTATTGAATGGTGCATCAAAATAGCTTTGGCGCTCAATTGCAATATCAATGAATACTCTAAATTTGATAGAAAAAACTATTTCTACCCAGATCTCGCAAAAGGATATCAAATCAGCCAATATGATCTGCCATTTGGGAAAAACGGCTATATCGATTTAAAGAATGGCAAACGCATTGGTATTACGAGAGTCCACATGGAAGAAGATACCGGAAAACTCTCTCATCAGGAAATTGCTGGCAAGAAAGTAAGTCTCATTGATTTCAATAGAAGCGGTGTGCCCTTGGTCGAAATCGTGACAGAACCAGATTTTGACAATGCACTTGATGTCAAAGAATATTTGGAAAGACTTCAACAAATTGTCCGATATCTTGATGTTGCCAATGCTGATATGGAAAAGGGTGAAATGCGTTTGGAACCAAATATCTCTTTAACAACAACACCTGGCAAACTTCCAAATTATAAAGTCGAAGTAAAGAATATCAATTCATTCAAATTTGTAGAAAAAGCCATTAATTTTGAATTAAAACGTCAGGAAGAAATTCTGGAAAGTGGGCAAACTCCTGCACAGGAAACCCGTGGTTGGAATGAAGATAAAGGAAAAACATTTTCTCAGAGATCCAAAGAAGACGCACATGATTACCGCTACTTCCCGGAACCTGATATCCCACCAATTGTATTGCCAAAAGGCGCTGTTGGCAGAATAAGCGCAAAAGTGCCAGAATTACCGGATAAAAAACAAAAGCGTTTTGAGAAAGAATATGGACTTTCGCCTTATGATGCAGAAATTCTGACAAGAGAGAAAGCACTTGCTGATTACTTTGAAGAGACAATTAAAAATCAAAAAGAAAATCTGGAACCAAAAGCAATTGCCAACTGGATAATTAATAAAAAAATTGATTATGAAAAAGTTTCTCCTGAGGAATTGATCAAACAAATCACAGCTGCCAAACAAGTTGCGACAATTGATGAAAAAGAATTGCAGAAATTCATTGATGAAGTTATTGCCGAAAACGAAAAAGCTGTTGCTGATTACAAAAGTGGTAAAGAAGCATCCCTCATGTTCCTTCTTGGACAGACCATGAGAAAGATTGGGAAGAAAGTCGACACAAAAGTAGTTCTTGTAATAATAAAGAAAAAAATTTCATAACAACTACTCGACAATCCCCCTTTGGATATTTATAATAGTAATACTTTCATGGCTGATTTTGTTCATCTTCATAACCACACTGAATACTCCCTTCTCGACGGACTCCAAAAAATGAAAAATATGGTCGAGTACGCCAAAGAGCTCGGCATGAAAGCACTTGCTATCACCGACCATGGCAATATGTACGGCACCATAAAATTTTATAAAGCCTGTATTGATACTGGAATAAAGCCAATTATCGGATGTGAAATTTATGTTGCCAAACGCTCACTCCATGACAAAGACGCAACACAAGATAAAGAGTACAATCATTTGATTCTCCTTGCCGAAAATGAAACCGGATACAAAAATCTCATGAAGATTGTCACTATCGCCTACCTGGAAGGATACTATTATAAACCGCGAACAGACCTGCAACTTCTTGAAAAGTATCATGAAGGTCTGATTTGTCTAAGCGCCTGTGTGAACGGCTATGTTTCAGAACCGTTAATGAATGATAATGACACACTTGGTGAAGAACGTGCGATTAAACTTTCCCAGATTTTCGGACCAAACAATTTCTTCCTCGAAATACAGAGACATCTTAATGTCCCTCCGCAGCAAAAAGTAAATGATAAACTTCTTGCACTCTCTAAAAAACTTGGACTTCCAGTTGTTGCAACCAATGACAATCATTATACGCGCAAAGACGATGCCGAAGCACAGGAAGTTCTTCTGTGCGTCCAGACACAAACAACACTTCTGGATAAAAATCGTAAACTCTCCATGGTTAGCTCACCTGATTTTTATATTAAATCACAAGAAGAGATGGAGAAATTATTTATTGATGTTCCAGAAGCCGTTGAAAATGCAAATAAAATTGCTGATAGATGTAACGTGGAGATAACACTTGGCGATTGGCATATGCCTGTTTTTGAAGTTCCCAACGACATGACTGCTACGGAATATCTCACTCAGTTAGTGTATCAGGGAGCAAAATTGCGTTATGGTGCAATCACAGAAAAAATTAAGGAACGCATTGAATATGAATTATCAATTATTATTAAAAAGAAATATGAAACCTATTTCTTGGTCGTTTCTGACTTTGTTAATTGGGCAAAAGATAATGGTATTGCCGTAGGACCAGGCAGAGGTTCAGCAGCAGGCTCTGTTGTTTCATATTCTCTAAAAATTACCGATGCTGATCCATTCTTTTTTAATCTCCCGTTTGAACGTTTCCTTAATCCGCTCCGCCCCTCAGCACCGGATATTGATCTTGATTTTGCAGACACACGACGTGAAGAAGTCATCGAGTATGTCACAAAAAAGTATGGAAAAGATAAAGTCGCGCAGATTATAACCTTTGGCACGATGGAAGCAAGAGGATCAGTTCGAGATACAGGACGCGCACTAGGTATGCCATATGCTGCGCCGGATAGAATCTCAAAAATGATTCCGCCCGGCTGGCAGGGACACGCGATGACCATTGAAAATGCTCTTACGCAAAGCCCTGATCTCAAACGCGCATATAATACTGAACAGGAAACAAAAAAACTTCTTGATCTCGCAAAGAAACTCGAAGGAGTTGCACGGCATGCATCGGTTCACGCTGCAGGTGTAGTGATTGCTGATAAACCGCTTACCGAATATACACCGCTTCAGAAAGAAACGAATGGAGAAAAAATTGTCACACAATATGATATGTATACTGTCGGGGAAGACGGAGTAGGGCTTCTAAAGATGGACTTTTTGGGATTACGCAATTTGACAATCATTGAAGAATGTCTCAAATTTATCAAAGAGAACCAGGGAGAGGATATTGATCTCAATACTGTTAATTTGGAAGATCCGAAGACATACCAGTTGCTATCTGAAGGAGAAACAACCGGCATTTTTCAGCTTGAGTCTGCCGGAATGCGACGATATATCAAAGAACTAAAACCGACAACGATCTTTGATCTTCAAGCAATGGTAGCACTCTATCGTCCGGGTCCGATGGCAATTATTCCCGAGTTTATTAAAAGGAAACATAATGCCTCACTTATCACCTATCCTGATCCGAGACTGGAAGATATTTTGAAACACTCTTATGGCGTTCTCACCTATCAAGATGATGTTCTTTTGACGGCAATAACTCTTGCGGGCTACACTTGGCTTGATGCTGACAAATTCCGAAAAGCTATGGGGAAGAAAATTCCTTCAGAAATGAAAAAACAGGAAGAGTTATTTATCCAGGGCTGTATCAAAAATGGTCTTACGGAAAAACGGGCAAAAGAATTTTTTGAACTAATCGCGCCGTTTGCGGGTTACGGATTTAATAAAGCGCATGCTGCCTGTTATGCAATTATTGCTTTCCGCACTGCATATCTCAAAGCAAATTTCCCGGTAGAATTCATGACCGCACTTCTTACAGCTGAATCTCGCGGCACTTCAGGTCCGGTAAAAAGTGAAAAAGTCGCACAAGCAGTCATTGAATGTAAGCGATTAAACGTTCCTGTTCTTCTTCCTGATATCAATGCATCACAAAGTGACTTTAGTATTGAAGAGGGAACGAAAATCCGTTTTGGACTATCTGCGATAAAAAATGTCGGCGATGCTGCAATCCAAAATATACTTGAAGCACGATCTCAGAAACCATTTAATAGTTTTCAGGACTTTTGCTTGCGCATTAATATCTCAACCATAAATAAAAAAACTATGGAAAGTCTTATTAAAGCAGGCGCTATGGATCAATTTGGGAATCGAGCATCGCTGCTTGTCGCGTTCCCGGAAATTGTCGCACAAATTAATCTCGTCAAAAAACAGCAATCAGATGGACAGGCATCCCTCTTTGACGATGATCCAAATGATACAGTAAATAAATCTCTTGAGGTATCAATTCCTGAAATTGAAGACTTTTCAGAAGCAGAAAAATTGCAATTTGAAAAAGAATTTCTTGGCATTTATCTGACATCCCATCCGCATCTTGAAAAATTGTCTTATCTTAAATCATTCGATGCTATTGATTTTGATGAATTGGAAACACAGCCACAAGGAATGCGGGTAAAAATCGGTGGCATCGTTGATAGTGTCAAAAAAATTCTGACCAAAAAAGGAAGCGAGATGGCATTTCTGTCTCTCATCAATGAAAGCGGCACTGCAGTTGAAAGTGTTGTTTTCCCTCGGGTTTTTGAAACATATAAAAATATTCTTATCAAAGATACCGTCATTGTTGTTGAAGGGAAATTGGATAGCAAGAATGACAAGCCGACAATTTTGGTAGATACGGTGACACCAATTGACACTCTCCTTCTTGACTTCCATAGTAATACAAATTAAAATATACATGCCTGTTGGTACAGGTTTTTTGTTTTTATGACAGCAACACTCGCACCTGACACATTATTTTATCTAGGAAGCTTTCCTATCACCAATACAGTCATTGATACAATTTTTGTCGACGCAATAATTTTTTCACTTGTAATTTACATTAACAAAAACATTTCTGTCATCCCAACATTTTTCCAGACCGTTATTGAATTGGCAACGGAACAATTTCATTCTCTCACTGAATCAACTGCCGGTGAACATACAACGAAAATATTTCCTTTTGTGATGAGCTTTTTCCTTTTTGTTCTTATTGCCAATTATAGTGAACTCCTTCCTATTATCACAGGAATCACTGTTAAAGGTGCACCACTGGTAAGAAGTACGTCATCAGATCTCAATACCACACTTGCTCTTGCACTTATTTCTATTATTGCGACGCATACGATGAGTATCCGAACAATCGGCTTAAAGGCATACCTTAGCCGATTTTTTTCTTTAAACCCGATTGCACTCTTTTCATGAATTCTGGAATTAATCTCGGAATTTACAAAAATCATTTCGTTTTCTTTCCGTCTTTTTGGAAATATATTCGTGGGCGGAATAATACTTACATCGATCACTGCAGTATTTGCATTTGTTCTTCCAAGTTTTGTTATGTTCTATGAAATGTTTGTCGGATTTATTCAAGCATTAATCTTTGCTTTATTAACAATGGCATTTATGGCAATGTTTACAACAGCGCATAGCGGAATTGAATAATGTATAATTATGAAAAATATTTTGAAAAACTTTAAGGAAAGGAGGGAAAATCTTTAATGACAATTACATTAACCGGCGGAATTATTGCTGCTATCGGAACCATTGGACCTGGTGTCGGTATCGGACTTATCGGTGCAAAAGCTGTTGAAGCTATCGGAAGAAATCCTGATGCACAAGGAAAAATTATTCCTATCATGATCGTTTCCATGGGTTTTGCTGAAGCTTTGGCTATTTATTCCTTGATTTTTGCATTCTTGCACTAAGTCAGAATACTCTGAAAACTCAGAACATCGGAAAATCAGACAATCTGAATTTCTGAAAATTTGATAATCTGGCGATCTGAGTATTCCGAGTTTTCTGACAGAAATACTATGGATATTTTAAAAACATTCGGACTTAATCCGTATTTATTGTTAGGACAAATCATCAATTTTTTGATTATTTTGTACGTTCTTAAGCGGTATCTTTATCCACCGCTTTTCAAGGTGTTCAAAAAACGTGAGGAATTAGTTAAGGATAGTATAAAAAAAGCGGAAGAAAATGAAAAAATCCTGGAAAAGACCAAAAATCTGGAAAAGGAAGTCATTCAAAAAGCAAAAGTAACTGCCGATGAAATTATCAAAGAAGCGCGAGAGCAGGCATCTGACATTATAAAAAAGGCAGAAGATGACACCAAACAAAAAACAGATAAAATGCTCAAAGATGCACAATCACAAATTGCATTGGAAACATCCGAAGCACAAAAGCAACTCAATAAATATGTTATCGACCTTTCTCTTGATCTGTTGAAAAAAACCCTGGCAAATGTCTTTGATGACAAAGAACAAAGTGAAATTGTACAAAAAGCAATGAAAGAGATGCAGAAGCAAGCTAACTAATATGAAAAAACAAATTGAAGAATTGGTCGAAGCAAGTTATAAAGATGGCAAGATGGATGAAGCAACGATAAAACAAATTGCTGATAAATTGAATCGTAATATGCTTAAAATGTATATTAGTTTGCTTAAGCAGGAAGAAAGGAAAAGGATAATCTTTGTCACAACACCTAAACCACTCAGCGAGAAAGATCGAGAAAAAATTAAATCTCTTTTCTCGAAGAAAAAGATTATCGAGGAAATTGATCCAGCAATGATCGGCGGAATTAAAGTTATAGAGAATGATGAAGCGTTTGAGATGGACATAAATAGAACTTTTCATGATATAATAAGATTTGTAAACAATGATTGATAATGCAACAATAATTGAAAATTTAGAGAAACGGCTCAGTTCGTTTACAGCAAATCCAAAAACACAAAATGTCGGTGTTGTTGAAAAAAATACCGACGGTGTTGTCTCCGCATCCGGTCTAAGCAAAGCCTTCATGGGAGAAATAATTGAATTTGAAGAAGGAAGCCGCGGCGTTATTCTCAATCTTGATGAAGATCAGGCATCAATTATTCTTTTCAATAATGGTCAAACCATTCAAGAAGGCATGTCTGTAAAAACCACAGGACAAGGCCTGACTATCAAAGCATCCGAAGAACTGCTTGGCAGAGTCGTTAGCCCTACAGGAATGCCTCTGGATGGCAAACCGGAAATTAAAAAAGGAAAAGAAATGCCTCTTGAAAAAATTGCTGCGGGCGTTGTCGAACGTGAAGACGTAAATACACCAATGAAAACAGGCATCAAAACAATCGATGCCATGTTCCCTATCGGACGAGGACAGCGTGAATTGATCATTGGTGACCGCGGACTTGGTAAAACCGCCATCGCGGTTGACGCAATTATTAATCAGCGCGAACAAAGTAAAGGACTCAAACCGGTTATTTGTATTTATGTCGCAATTGGACAAAAACAAAATACCGTTGCGCGCGTTGTTGACAAGCTTAAGCAGGAAAATGCCATGGCAAATACAATTGTCGTGGTCGCAGGTGCATCCGACGCTGCAACACTCCAATATCTCGCTCCTTATGCAGGAGTTGCTATTGGAGAATATTTCCTGGAAAAAGGTCAGGACGTTCTCATTGTCTATGATGATTTGACCAAACACGCGTGGGCATATCGCCAGCTTTCATTGGTTTTGCGCCGCCCGGCAGGCCGTGAAGCCTATCCAGGGGATATTTTTTATCTTCACAGTCGTTTGCTTGAGCGTGCTGTTCGATTGAATGAGAAAAATGGCGGCGGATCAATTACCGCTCTGCCTATTATTGAAACACAGGCAAATGATATTTCAGCATATATTCCAACAAATGTTATTTCGATCACTGATGGACAGATTTTCTTGCAGTCTGACTTATTCAATGCGGGTATACGACCCGCTATCAGTACAGGTATGTCAGTATCTCGTGTCGGAACTGCTGCGCAAACAGGAGCAATGAAATCTGTAGCAGGAAAAATGAAACTTGAAATGTCACAATTCCGTGAATTAGAGGCTTTCGCACAATTTGGAAGCGATTTGGATCCTGAGACGACAGCACAATTGGAACGAGGAAAACGCATCAATGAAATTCTGAAACAGCCACAATATCAACCGCTCAGTGAAGCATGGGAAGTTGTCAGCATTGCTTTGGTTACCAACAATCTTCTTGATAATGTACCTGTCGCAGACGTCACAAGATTTGAAAAAGAGTTCCAGCCATATTTCAAAAAGCATTATGCAAAACTTCTTGACACTTTTGCTAATGGAGAAAAAGTCAAACCAGAAGATATCAAACAACTTGAAAAAGCAGCAACAGAATTCAAGAAGCAGTTTTTAAAATAAACCATGGAGCGGGTGGCACGAGCGGAGGGACCCGACAGCGCGCAGTTCGTTGAAGCAAACCTAAATTAAAAATTCTATCATGGCTTCACTAGAACGAGCACTGACGGGAGGAGCAAGGGACAGGACCCGCGACTAGATAAACTTATGGCAAGTAAATTACAATTAGAAAGAAGAATAAAAACGGCACAGAACATCTCAAAGACTACAAAAGCAATGCAGATGATCGCCGCATCACGCTTAAAAAAAGCACAGGAAGCTGCTTTGACAGCACGTCCATATGTTGAGAAATTATTGGAAGTAACAGCAAGATTGACAACAGGCGTTGAAAAATCACTTTTACCTGTCTATATGAAAGAAAGCAAGCAAAATGGTAAAACATTATATATAGTAGTTGCCCCTGACAAAGGACTTTGTGGAGGCTTGGTAACAAATCTTGCCAGAGAAGTATTGCAACAATCATCTGCAGAAGACTCTTTTGTAACCGTAGGTAAAAAAATTGAATCGCCTATTGCCAGAATGACAAAAAATCTTATCGCATCTTTTGCTTTCGGAACTACCCTTCCGAAATATGATGTCGTCTACCCCATTGCAAAAATTATCGATGAGCAATTTATTTCAGGAAAAGTTGATAGAGTGGTTTTAATTTCAACACATTTTGTTAATATGTTTGTTCAAAGAACACATGTTACCAATCTATTTCCTATTGTAC
>Ga0265338_10000541_pt1 | contig 66193 bp, 113 predicted proteins | sample 42126metaG_FD_193579 | JGI IMG/M metagenome (GOLD analysis project Ga0265338, IMG submission 193579) | Rhizosphere microbial communities from Carex aquatilis grown in University of Washington, Seatle, WA, United States - 4-21-26 metaG | ecosystem: Host-associated > Plants > Roots > Rhizosphere...
ATAAGTTCAAGCGGTACTACACCGAATTGACGAGCCAAAACGAGTCCCTTTGTACCGAAAATGAAGCGCTTGAAAATGAGCTGCACAATACTAAATGTGCGCTCGAAACGGTTCGCAATGATCGCAATAAGTTGATCGACGCCGAGAAAGCAGCGGCTCAGCCTGGGCTGCGCGTGGACTTCAACGTATTGCTGAGAGAGCGAGACACGCTCAAGAAGCAGCTCGCCGCAATTCGCAGTGAACGCGATAAGTTGATCAATGAAGAGAACGCTGATTCGCGTGCTCTATGCTGTGCATTGAATGAAATTGCCCACCGGTCCAACGTATGTAGTAACTACGACCGTGCCGAGGCCTGTCAGAAGATAGCCCGTGACGCCCTACGAAATCGATACAAAGGATAATATGAACGACGATCTCATAACGCCCCTAGCTGATATAGCCGCTCAGTGCCGAGGTGGTGGCGTTAGCCTCATAGCGACTAAGATTCTTGAAGCCATTAGAGCCGATCCCCATAAGTATCTTCCAGAAGAACTATTTGGCCCCTCGCTCAAGGACATCTTGGAAACGGTAGCCAAGATCAAGGGGCTCGAAAAGGAGAACGAGAAGCTCAAGAAGCAACTTGCCGAGCAAGAGGAAGAGTTCAACCAAGCCACTATTATGTGGATGGAAGCAGTTCACGATGAGCGCACGGAGTTGCTGAACGCCCTGGATCGTGCTAACTCCGCCGAAGTTCAGGCTGCTGGGCTCCAAGTGGAGATTGACGGGCTGCATCATGACGAAGTCGAGTTCTGTGAGAGTCTTAATAAGGTCTGTGATGAGTTCGGCATCGATGTCCCTGACGACTACGCTGCTGCGTTCCGTAAGGCGCTTACCGATACCAGCGTAGCTTCGTTCCATGATAGGGACCACGAATTAGCCGTAACTGAGCAGACCCTCAAGAATGCTCGTATCGACAATGATCAGCTCCGCACCGAGCTGCGTCACGCTGAAGAGCGTTACACCGAAGCTGAGGCCGAACTGAAGAGTCTCAACAATGATTATCGGTGCATGAAAAATCAGCGCGATGATATCATGAAGATCTCAGACGATGATGCCGTGAAGCTCATGCAGGAGCGCGATGAAGCCAAGAAGGAACTGGCGGAGTTCACTGGGAAAGTTATAAAAGCTGTAGAGGGGGGTTTTGGTAGCCTATGGTTCGTTACCAACGACAAGCTTCTGAACTCGTTAACCTTGAATATTCACGACCTGAAGACACAGCGCGATGAAGCCGTTCGTCTTGCTGACAAGATGCGCACAGAACTAGCGCATCTCCGTGTAGTCGGTAAAGATGCCGAGAAGATCGCCAAGAAGATGCATGATTACCAACAGGCCCTTCTCAGGATTGCGCACCACACAACGGTATGCAATGACTACGAGCGTGCCGATGCCTGTCAGAGGATAGCGAGTAATGCCATCCATGCCGAATAAGTACTTTGTCGGCCTAACCCCGAATAAGTCCAAAGGCAAGGACTTATTCAGGGTTATTAGAGGCGATCCAGCGTACCTACCGTGGTACACCTTTGAAGGCATCCAGTTCATTAAAGTGGATATAAACGAAGTGGTTGTCTACGAAGATACTTCCGAAGAAACGGCTAGAGCTGTTTGTAAGGACTTAAATAGGAGAGCAAATGTTAAATGACCCAATCCCGTATCAATTAGCGTTTCTAAAGCGCCTTGTATCAAAACCAAAGGAATTGCGTAAGTATATTCCAGTTATCAACTTAGCGCAGCACAACATGCGAGTCATGTCGAACCGCCACGGTATCTACATGGTTGAGCGTCATATTGCGCGACGTGAAGCCCGAGCCAAGGAAACAACGTGATCGAGCAAGTGGCTGACACCTCAAGCTCATTCTCGCAGTGGTTCAGTGTTCTCTTCATGGCTACCGGATGCTTCTACGCCGGTTGGATGGCCCGTGATAAGGCTGGATGGAAAGAGTTTTATGAGAAGCTAGCTGAGGTAGAGGAACTCAAAAACCGCTACCTCGAAAAGCTCGGTGACAAGAAATGAGGACAATACATTGGTACCCCCTCTACGATGGGTACATACCGATCAGCGCTAAGGTACTCCATTGTGGGCTCCGTGACGGCATGCCGACGATATGGTGTGAAGTCGATCCAGAGGACACGGAGAGGCAGCCGGTATTCATGTTCTCTACAGGGGCCATTCTTCCGGAAGAGGAGCAACTCCACCACATTGGTACCATAACCGGTATCGCTGGTGATCTCGTGTATCACTTCTACATAAAGCTTTAAGGACTAAATGAGCAAAGACGTTGAAGAAGGTAAGGGATGCCTGATGTTCGCCCTTGGCCTCGCCTTAGTGATTCTGTCTATTGGTGGGTGTACCTATTTAGAAAGCCTAGCAAATAAGAACAACGCCGAGGCTAATAGCCTGGAACACAGCTCGGAACACAGATGAAAAAGCTTACTCTTAACGAAGTAGTAAAGCTCATCGAGGCCTCTGACATAGCACATGTGGAGGACGCCGTTGATGGTGGATATGTAAACTATATCGGTTGGAAGGACGACACCAACAGGGTGTACGTGCTAGGCATTGAGGACTGGGACGATATCCACCTTACCAGAAAGACAGTATTCGAGGCTCTGGATGAAGATCGTATTTCTGCGTTGAAACCAAAGATAGAACTACGTCTATATAAAAGGATGTTAATCAAATGAATACTCCAAGCCGTGAAGTACACGGTTCAAGTCGGTTGCTATTTCGTGTGTATCGCTATGAAACAGACTACTCCGCTAATGCCTCCTATGGCGGCGTCCACCTGGACCGCCCGACAAAGCGCGTCCTAGGCGAACTGACATCGGGGCAAGTTACTGAGTGGTCACCCAGTGGTGAGCACGTCAATATCGGCGGCAAGTGGTACAGCCGTGGTGACGTTGAGATCGTTGAAGTCCTGCCGTGAGGAGAACGGCTCCGATGACGCCGCAGGAACTCTTTGAGTACATGAAGGAACGGGGCATAACCCTCAAAGATCCTGGTAACATAACGGACATGGATGAATACCAGAATGGGCAACAGCCCTTTGAGGGATTCACCGTGAGCTGTAACAAGTGCAACGGTAAGAACATACAGCTCAAGGTAGCCGACTACCAGCAGACCGATTCCGGTACCGATTTCCCCACAGAGATAACCCTACGATGCCGTGAATGCGGCTTCACCTTTACGAAGTAACCATGAAATACCTATACCTCGTACCAGCCGCATTCCTAACCGGAATGATCGGTATTATAGGAGCCAGCTTCGCCATTGGGCTCCTGTGCAGACTGATTCACCTCGGATGGAGCCTCGCATGGACACCGCTATAGGAGAACCCGGCAGAGCCACTGCTCGGGAGATGATGCTCTCCGGTATGCTCCATGGAGCCCTCTTGGATGCTGCCGGCTGGGCCGGAGTCAACCAGAGCCTCAGGGATCAACGTGATGAAGCCCGGACTAAGCTCTTAGCGGCCGAGCAAGAGATTCGGGAACTGAAGGACGCTCTGACATCGTGCCATGAACATGCTGATGCCGCTTGGCATGAGCGTGATCAGGCGGTACAGAAATTAGAGGATGCCACTGAGCCTAAGTGCGAACATGGTGTCTCTCACTTCCTCTGTAGTAACCACCGAAACGAAGAGGAATGGCTGCGTTCACATATTCGAGCCATCGGATACGGACACCTACTAGGCCCATCCGAGCAAGGAGGAGCCTAAACAACCCTAAGGACACCATGCCAAACCCAGATAACCTCATCGATATCGTCAGGAACTACCGCGAGAAGATCAGGATTCTCGAAGAGGAGAACCAGAGGCTTCGAGCTGAGAACGACCCAGAGGCGCTGACTATTGTCCATGCCATGGGTGTCGCCTCAGCTAATGATGCACTACGGGAGCTGAAAGCTGAGAATGATCGGCTCAAAGAAGCCCTGGAGTTGGCCACGTTTTGTACGTGCCCTAACCCCGACGGCTCCTATCCCCACGATCCCTCGAACCATATGTGCAACAAGGATCAAATTGTGAAGTTGATAGTAAATGACTAAACGCGGTAAACGCCGTAGCGGTGGAGTGGAGTGGCGCCCAGAACCGACATGCAGCAGATGCGGTAAACGAGGATCCCACCTTGTCCCGGCATCGTGCGGGGAAAAGGCGTTCTGGATCTGTAACGGTACAAAGGAGTACGATGACTATGAGTTCCCCATTAGAAGTCTTGGACAGACTAGTTGACGCATTAGAAAGCGGAAATGGTGCCAGCATCGGTGATGTCATGCAAGAGGCATACGCCCTGATTGACGGGGTAGCGTGTCAGAAATCCGATGTTGAAAAGATCCGTCGCGAAGAGTGGGCTAAGCACCAAGCTGAACGCGATGAAATAGTGAGCCGTCTCACCACTGAAGCCTACGATTGTATCTACGAAGGCGAGCCACCGGAGGAGCGTGAGGTACGGTGGAAGTGGGTCATGAACGGTATCCAGAACATGAAGATTAAGCTAGCTAAGGTCACTAAAGAGCGTGACGAAGCCAAGAAGAACGAAGCCGTCTGCCACTGTGGTGCCCTGTTCTCTGAACATACACAGTCCGACAACCATGGTCCCGTTGAGATGACTCCCCCGTGCCCAAACGAGGAGAAGCTCCGGGACTTTGGAGTCCATTTGTCGCACTGCAATTTCGGGGAGCACAAAGGTACCTGTAAGTACGGCGAGGACAACTGTCCTGCGCTGAGCGAGGGTTGGCGTTGGATCGGCAATGCCATTAACCGCTACGGCGAGCTACGTGAAGAACTCGGTGAACTCCATGAGCACTCCGAGGACTCCCTTAAGGAGCTGTGCTACAACCTGATAGTCAAGGATAAGGCATGGCGAGACCGCTACGTCGGTACCCTCATGTTGCTGGCCCACGACGGGTGTATCAGTGACAGCAGAGCCCGAGAGATTGCTGGCATGACCAATAATGCCTGGAGAGATATGTTCAAACTCATGGTACGAGAATTGGAAAGTAAGTCGGGATGAGGAATCAGAACTTCGTTAGGATCACTACGAAAGGTGACTTAGCCGCTGAGATGTATCGCCAGGAGCAGGCGGTTGCTATTCACCTCGCGAAACACTGCTCCACGTTGATTACCATGCTTAACGGTGGTATCGAAACGAACTGGCGCACCATTTATGAAGCGGCGCACGTACACATGGCCGAAGAACGGCATAAGGACCAACAATGACTGAGACTATACAGACCTTTGGGAATATGCGTGAAATCGTTGAGGAAGCCTTCCCCAAGCTGGATATCCTGAAGTACTACCCATATGGGCCGAGGACGGATTGGAGCTACTGGCTCTGCGGTGATGTCGATCTGCGGAAGCAACACCTTGAGCGGTACAACAGGAAGCGGACCCGTGAAGAGATGGTTTACCGGATCGTCGAAGAGACCGGTAGAGCCATGAACTACCTGACATGTTGGGGCGACCATGCCGCCTATGATCACCAACGCGTCGAAGCTTTCTGTCTGTGGAATCTGTTCCACAGCGGTGTAGCCGGTTGGAACCTAGAAGCGGTAAAGGGTAAGACCGCTGAAGAGATTGAGACCATGGAGAAGTACCAGAAGCCCAGAATCGACAAGTACTACGGCCACGGTAAGTACGCTGATGCCAGGCAGAAGAAGCAGGAAGCCATGCTGATGAAGCAATGGAAGCGTACCCCGGAGTCGTGGGCTGAGCACGAGCAGATTGAGCTGAACTGCAAGGTGGCCCATCGAAGGGACTACGGGATCTTCGAAATAACTCACTTCCCGCTGCGTCGGTTCTCGAACTGTTCCAGTGAGCCGGTCATCTTTTACACCAAACAGGAGTTAGCTGCCATCTTGTTGATGGTGGACTGTGCTTTTGAAAACCTCTGTTAAGGAACGACATGACCTTTGAAGTTAATGACGGAATGGTGGAGCGGGCTCGGGCCATAGCCATTATTGGCCATTTCGGGCAATACCGTCGTGACGGTGTTACCCCATATATTAAGCACCCAGAAGACGTAGCGAATCGTTGTAGCAACAACAACGAGCGCTGCGTCGCATGGCTCCATGATATCGTTGAAGATACTCCAGTAAGCTGTGAGGCTCTAGCTGAAGTATTCCCGCCACACATCGTTCAAGCCGTTAGGGCTATTACGAAGTGGCCCGGTAAGACAGAAGCGGACTACATCGATTCCCTGGTGGCATGCCCACTAGCCGGTGTAGTCAAACTCAGGGATATGGCTTCTAACCTAGCGGATAAGCCGACGGAGAAGCAAAAGGAAAGGTATAAGCGCATGACTGACATCATCTTAATGAGATTAGCCAGTGGAGGCTGAAGTAGAGAAGTTCACACCGATTACGGTTGCTTTGAACAATGACTCGACGATTGGTGTACACGTCATGGGTTGGCAAATCGCTAACCTATATGAACATGAGCCCACTCTCTTGGATCTATGCACCCACACGTACCTTGAAGACGGCGAACTCGGCAGGTTCTTTGTCGATGAGTTCAGACCGACTACCAAAATAGGCCACGCTATGTTGGTTCTTGAGAAGCTCCGTAAAGAAGGGGAGTACGTCACTCTCACGGATCTCGGACTCTTCTGGGATGTCGCCTTTAACATGGGCGATACCAGGCACCCCATCTGTGCCCACGATAAGTCGCTGCCATCAGCTATTTGTCGTGCAGCACTCCTGGTATTACAGGATAGGAAGCAACGTGCTGGCACCGTATGATGACCAGCCCGTGGAGTTGGTTAAACGGTGCTACAAGTGCCCGGAGTGCTTTGACGGGCATATCGAGTTCACTGGAGTAATACTGCCGATGAACCCGATGCTGTTCAAGCATCACTGCCTCCAATGCGGACACGACTTCTGTCTGTCCGAGCAAACCGGTAGCCTCCACTACAAATACAAGGATTCCGATGATAACCGAAATAGAACACAGACTGCATAAAGAGTTGCTGGATAGTTGTTTAGTTGCATATCGCGGGTATCTCTGGGGTGAGCGCCACGAGGTTGATAAAAGTGCGCCGTGGTCGCCACTAACCAATGTCGGTGAGGCCATGCAGCTTATCGAAATCATGCGCAAGCGTGGTTACGACGTTGTCATAGCTACCTGTACTGGCTGTATGGGGCAAACCGGTGTATGGTCCGTAGATATTCTTCACGATGACGTAGATGATGTAGCCATGGTTCACCATGAAACGTTGCCAATGGCTATTTGCTTGTCTATCATCCAGATGCTCGATCTACGTAAACCCAAGGAGTAACTATGGTTATCAGAGAAGACGTCGAAGATGGCGGTCCCATCGCGTTTCCTCTGGGAACCGATGAGAGCACCATGATTCAATATGATATGGTCCGGCGCATGAACCAGACGCTGCGGGACCATAGAACACACGAACCCATCAACTGGCATTATAAGCCCGGAACAACTGGAGGCATCCGTTGTATCCTCAGATGTGCTGGTTCGTACTGCATGGACGATCCGTACACCGGAAAGCCGCTCAGTTACGGGGAGGTCTATGACATGCACGCCATGACCCTGTTGGTCATAGACGAAGTAGAAAAACGAGGAAAGGCTCTGTGAAACAAATAACTAAGTCAGCATTACAGGTCAGTATAGGTTGCATGATTGGCACCATTGTATATGGCCTTTCAAACGGTCATTGGCTCGGTGCTGGGATAACTAATATCGAAATACAGGCCGGTATCTGGATGATGTACTACGTTGCCCCGAAAGGTGAGGAATGCGCCTTTTCGCAATGCTCATCGGGGAAGATTCAAACGCCCAGGATCTCCTCAAGCTTCTCGGGATCAACCAAGGCGACATCCCGAGATACCGGTCGTGCTACTGGGATGGCACCTACATCATAGTCCACACCCGTACCGGTGGCGGAAATAGGGAGTTCTACGAATCACTGGAGAGCTGCCTTGAGAACTATCCGGAGTACTTCGAGGATCAGACGCGCTCCCCAGATGGTCCATGGAATGAGGATCTCCGGAAGATCCCGGGATACGTCAAGGACGAGGACTCAGACTTCGATTGTACCTATGCAGACTTCTATTATACGCCACCAAAAGGCGTTGAAGAGGCTCTAGCAGCCCTCCCAATTTCAGTGCCCCCAGCAGAGCGCTGGCAGGCCGTATTCAAAGCCCTTGAAGCTTTACCACAAACGTGAAGTACCCCATGCCTGACGTCGAACAAGCCGCCAATATGGCAAACATCGGTAAGCAAGCTCTTATCGACCTTCTCAACAATCTGACTCAAGCCAAGGACTTCGTCCTGGGGCAGGCACCCGATGTCTGTCAGCAGTACGTGGCCCTCGGTCGCTTCGAGTGTCTCGTACAATTCATCGTTGCTGTACTACTCGGTATTTTTGCTTGGCGCTTCCCATTGTATGTCGCCAGGAAGTACCACGAGAACCATACGCCACATAGTGCTGACGATATCGGCTACATAATGTTGGGCTTATTCCCAACTATCGGCGCTATTATCGGAACCATTGTCCTTATGGGCTGTGCTTGGACATCGGCAGCTGCTTGGATTGCTCCGAAGATTTATTTGATCCGTGCCATCTCTGAACTCATCAAGTAGGAATAACATGGCTGATGTCGAACAGGCCAGTAGTCTGGCCTCTCTGGGCAAGCAAGCGCTTGTCGATTTGCTGAACAATTTGACTCAAGCCAAGGACTTTGCCGTGGGGCAGCTCCCCGATGTCTGTAACCAATATGTAGCCCTCGGGCGATTCTCCTGCGCCGCGATGTTCGTGTGCTCGCTGCTACTGGTCCTGTCAGCGGTGCTGTACGTCCGATGGATCAATAGGACCTATAGCAAATTTGAGAAGAACCACGATAACTTCGATTCAGACGGAATGGTGCTGGCTTACGTCATACCAACTGGTGCCATACTAGTGTTAGCCACTGTTCTATTTTGTGCCTCCATGAATAGCGTCTCCTCATGGGTAGCCCCAAAGGTCTACTTGATCAGTGAGATTAGAGAACTTATCAAGTAATGGCACAGTTCAAGTGGGTCAAGAAAGACATTGCTGAGATCAAACGTATCGGCGCTACTAAGAAGCGCACCAAGAAGCTGTTGAATCAGTATAAGCGCCAAGGATGGTGCGACGCCGATACGTGGAACCTGGACTCGACGCTGGCTCGATTGATAGTACCACGGCTCAAGCGGTTCCGGGATACGACAAAGAGTCACCCCGGTACCACAAAAGAAGCCGAGTGGAACAAGATACTAGACAAGATGATTGAGGGCTTCGAATACGCGGCATCACCGGAGTATTTCGGTTATGACGGTAAACAACTCGATGAAGCCCTGTTGCTGTTCGCTAAATACTTCAGACACCTCTGGAGTTAACTAGGAAACACATGAAATACATTGTCTTCATAACTAATGACGGACAATATAGCGATTTCGAAATGCGTAATCTCTGTGTAGCTGCAACTTCAAAAGCGGCGCAGCAGATGGTCGAGAAAATAGATACGTGGATAGCCAAGTTCAATGCTGTACGTTCAGAAAAGCGGCTGACATATCTTGATATGCTTAAGATAGTAGGAGGCCCACCTGTTCCCATGTATCCAGACTCGGATGGGACAGACGGCACCAACGGCAATATGGCTAACGGAGCTGCCTGCGGATTTTATAGTTTTCACGCCGACATAATGCCGGTACCCGAGTACTTCGAGGACAACTAACCAAGGAAACACCATGAAAGACATCATTTCTTCGTTCACCGTTCTACTCATCGCCTGTGGCTGGCTCCATCTCAGCGGCCTCGCTGAGATGCCTGACATCGCCGCAAAGTGCGTTATGCTAACAATTTACGCCCATCTCGCCCTAGGGGCAGTGTATATCGTCAGATTCGCCGTGACGCGGCCTGGACCGAAAAAGGTTAAGAAGGCTGTAGTCAAACCGATCGCACGCGAAGAGATCGAACATCACCTCAGCCTAGTCACGGACTAGAAAGAACAATATGGACCGTAAACAAGCTCGCAGCATAGCATACATAGTAACCGCGTATGCAGAGGGTGAGAAGATAGAGTGCCGCGACAGAGGCACTTCTGAAGAATGGATGGATGCTACATCACCAAACTTCGATTTCTACAGAACCGAGTACCGCATTAAGCCCAAAGAGGTGTACCGCCCCTGGACCTTCGATGAGGTTCCCATTGGCGCGAAGGTACGCACCAAGCCCGGTGCTGGTAGTAGCTATTCGATGTACCGTGGAGTCATCACTGGTGTGAAGATAGAAGCCGGCACCGGTGTGCTCTTCGTCTCCATTGGTGGTCACAGCCGCGTCGATGTCCAATCGCTACTGGACAACTGGATCGGTGACAACGAGAGCAGTGGCGATGTCTGTGGTAAACTTGTCTAAATGGGTGATGAGTTAGAGGAACTCGAAAGGGAGTTCGAAGAGTTTGAAAAGCGGTTTACCGCTATTGAGAAGGACCTGAAACGGTCCAGAGAAGTCATCACCACATTGGTGCTGCGTAATGCACATGAAAAAGAACGACTAGACGCCGAGGAAGCCGACCGTAGACACCTAGCCATGCTGGAGTCGCATGGCATAGAAATAAAGGCTGACTAATGGGGATGTACGACAATCTATGGTGCCGCAGGATTCTGCCTGACGGCCTGGACGGTAAAGACTATACATTCCAGACCAAGAGCCTGGAATGTAACCTGTGGCAGTACGAAATTCTGGATAACGGTACGTTGGTTAGACACGATTTAAACGATGAAAGCTCTCAAGGTAGCTCCCGGAAATACCGAGTTATAGACCACCACGGATACGTCCTGTTCTATCACGGTGTCCGCAAGGGCATCGACATCGAATGGCACGAGTACAGTGCCAAGTTCACGGATGGTTATCTCGTAGAGATAACTGCCAAGCCAGTCAATACCTATTAAGGAGTCCGATGCGATTACCGAACCTCTACCTCTTTTCTGCGGCGCTATGTCTAGGCATTGTCATCACGCTATGCGTGATGCAGTACTACCACTGCGCGCCGTGGCATATCTACGGTCAGTACCGCTGACCTTTCCGTCTCACCATTCACTCCCCAAGGAACTCCATGTCCGTTCATGCCTCTCCTCCTGGTCAAGCTCACGCTAACCGCCGTGCTCGTGCAACCGAGAACGCCAAGATCAACGCCGTAGGCGCCTCTGCGCGCCGTGAGCTGACTCCGAAGGAGTTTAGCGTCCGTAACAAGCATTTCCAGAAAGCAAAGCTGGGAAGCAAGGAAGCCAGGGACGCCATGGCCAAAGTCGCCCCGCTCACCGCTAAGGAACTTCGTCAAATCCCTGTTTGAGGTATAATGAAGATCAATGTCATCGCTGCTCAATTAATCGAGAACTGTCGAAAGCCTGGCGCTGTCCTACTTCTGGCTGACAGACTCAGACAGGAGCACGGCGAGAAGGAACCGGTAGCTGACTCGGTACTACAATGCCGGGTCAAGCTACTGCGCCCGAATCCAGACATTTGTATTCGTGATAACCTCTATCCGGCTACCCTGGAGTTCGTTTTGAATCTCCTACTAGCGGACAGACCGGTTTCCGATCAGAATATGCAGGCGTATGTCATGGACCTCAACGGTGGACATACCCTGTATCTGAGGCTCTTTTCTAACTACGCCGAGAGACTACACAGCTTTCTTGATCACGGCATCGTGATCGAGGAGTCCTGAATAACTCGGATTTGGGTCGATGCCTTGACATCGCGGTGCGTGAATTTGATCGGCACCGTGCCGATACCTTCAAGCACTGGAGCTTTATCTTCCAAAAGGGCAAGCTACTGGAGTGGGGGCAGAACCGACTCGGGGATCCAACCGGGTTGAACAAGTTCGGGTACCGTAACGAACGACACTCCATTCACGCTGAAGCCATGGCCTACCGTAAAGCGCGGGGACTCCTGGATCGTAGGCGTGAATGGGTATGTGTTAATGTCCGTTTGGGCTCAAAAAAGGAACCACGGGAGTCGTGCCCGTGTTCTCTGTGCCAGCACTACCTTTACTCCCTTGGTGGTCACGATTTCTGGTATACCACTGACTCGGGTTGGTTCAAACGCCTTGACACAAGAATAAGTAAAACGAAATGAAGTTCTCTAACGATTCCGGGCATCTCTATCAATGCCCGGAGTGCAAGAAGAAGATTATTTCGATGTACCGACACGACTACGTAGACTGTGGCTGCCCTAACCATGCAATGATTGACGGTGGCTCAGCATACGAGCGTTGCGGTTGGAAAAATTCGCCTCCAGTACTGATCAAGTTGAATCCGCGTATCGCCGTTAGAAAAGCCGCATACACCACCAGAAAAGCCCTTCAGGGCTTCTTCAAGGACTAACATGTCAAAATACCCACCGAAGAAGGATAACCCCGGTGTCGTCGTTACGTCGATGCCGCCATCGGCGCGAGAGGCCCATAAGCGCATGAGGAACGCCCTCAAGCTCTCCGGCAAGCTCTCCCTGAAGGAAGTCACCAGAATCCGGCGTGACCGCCGCGACATGGGACGTGTGTGAACACAGTATTCTGGATCAGTTGGAGCCGATAGGAGACGTTTACGACTTGCTAGTTAAAGCCGAGAAGATCCTGCGAAAACACCCCAACGAAGCCAAGTACTTGGGGCTCAAAGTATCTTCGCTGAGAGCCGATATACTTAAGCCTGCAAAGGCTATTAAGGAGGCATTCGAGAAGAGATTTTAATCCACTGCAAACACAAAGGAAACCAATGAGACACACTGTAATCACGGAAGTTGCTCCGGCGCTTGTCGCCCATATCAACTCCGAACTGAACGAAGACATCGACGCAAACTTCACAACTGCACCGGCTCCCTTCCCCATGGACCCACCTTTTACCAAGGAGGAATGGGATATGGCTCGGGAGTATACCAAGGAGATCACGAGGGTTGGGCAGCTGATGCCCTACATCAAGTCCCTTGATATCACGGTTCCACTGAGCAATCCCTCAGGGGAGTGGGATATCATTGCTGGTTTGATGGGAGCCTTCTTCTCCAGGACGAGGGGGCCTGGGTACCATGATGGTATCCCGACGCCACTGAGTGCCAAGAACATGAACAAGGCCAATGCCTCAGTTGATGGGCGTGTCCTGTTCATTCTGTCGCAGTGCATCTCTGATGCGCTAGTCAACAGTGGTACACAGAGATACATCGGTGGTTACATCGGTGATCCCTATGATGTCGCAGACAATATCCGTCGATGGATGAAGTCACTCTGAAGGAGTAGCCGTGGCTGAGATCAAGAAGCGTACGGGGCACAGCCCCGACGTCACCGAACGCAACAAGGCCAGACACAAGGAGCGCGAAAAGCGCAAGATGGCGTCTGGCCGCAAAGCCAAAGGAGGGCACCCCACGGTGACTTTCAAGGCTAACGTCGAGGCTGAGGACCAGCACCGACGGAGACAGCTCGATGCGAAGAATTACCGGAAGTACTGCACGATGCCGCCCCACTTGGTGCCCAAGAGCCTGAAAAAGCGGCTACGGGGCAAGGACTGGTTCGTACACCAGTCTATCAAAGAAAAGCTGAAGGAGGCTCACGAAGAGCCTGCTGCGGCCCAAGTCTAGACGAATTATCCGTAGAACAAGGAACATCGTCTAGGGGCTAGTGTTGTCAAGCAATGAGGTGAATAGAACCATTCACAATCTAATTGCTACTGCTCTCTTCGATGAGCGTGTACCAGCTAAGCTGCTGCATCTCTTCGGAGGAGTACCGGTACAGGATTGCGGCATCGTCTGTCAGATGGAGAAGTTAGCGACGATTAAAGGCGACATTCTGGGTTCCGTGGTATTGAACAAGTGTAACATGCCGGCGTTCAAAGCGGCACGTACCGTGTTCAACATAATAGCCATAGATCTTGTCAATCGGATCCTCCGCATTGTCAAGTACGTCACGAAGTACCGCAAGGGACATAATGACGCAGGCTATTTTCACAGAGAGTTCAAGCTTGCACGACTTGTACTCAGTATTGATAGAAGACATAACTGGCTCAGCCAGATGACTGTCGAGAGATTATGTGCCGCTGTAAATGGCCTGAACACGTACTGTTCGGAAGCTTCTTTGCAGCGATCTCACACTTCGGAACTCTTAAATGATTTCCGGAGTCACGTTCGCAACCGCCCCAGGCGGAAGATATACAAAGCACATGAACAACAGCAGCATACTCACGTTCGAACTCCCGCAGGTCAGCAAAGACTGCAAGCCGGAATTCACCGCCAAGCGAGCTGAGATCGTCGGCGGATTGATCACGAAAGCCATAAAGGAGCCGGATACCAAGTATGGTTTCCTTCTCCGGAATGGCGGTCAGGTCAAGGTGATTCTGGGTTTGAGCGGACACACGATCACGAAGGGATGTGGCCCCGAGGGGCTCCCTGAGGATCCCTATGAGCGGTCAAAGATTTGGTCCCAAGCTGCGAGAGATATGATCAGGGAGATGAACCTCCTGGTCCGCTATGGCCGTTGGGCGGCGGAAGTCGATCGTATCGAAACCATTACTGCTACAGACGAAAGGGAGAAGGCTACCGTGAAGCTGATGCAGCTCCATGGCACTGAGATCCCGGGGACCAGCTCTGGTGCGTTGCACCGCGTCATCGGTCGTTGTTTCAACATCAAGAAGTACTCTGAGATCCACGAGAAGCTGCTGAGTGAGTATAAGCGGCTTACCGTAACTGAGGCCCCAGCCGAGAAGGCGGAGGCTATTCAGGAGAAGCGTATCGATATCGTCACGGACCCCACAGAGACGCCTGCTATCGCTATCCCGATGGAAGTTCAAGATGAACTGCTGGTAGCCCTCGAAGGTGCTGCCAGCGTGGCCTCCTTCTCGGGTACGACCGAGGAAGAGACCAAGTAAGCTAGCCGCAAGGCTGCTCCAGATCACTCGATACGGTATTGCGGCCCCTGGCCGTGGTACTGTGTCCTGTGGTTTGGAGCAGCCTCTTTTTACTAGGACGTACTACGATGCGCTTTATTTTTTAGCTATGACCAAAATCGTCAAAGACGGCATCTACTTAGATCCCGATCTATATATTCAGCTTGGATCACCGGGAATGATTAACTTCTTTGGTCACGTCAGAGACCTCTTGTTGGTCCCTAGCGTTGGACACCGGGTGACACAACGGAATAACAAACCATTTCTCAGCACATCAGTTGCTGAACGCAAACTCATTAGGCCAGGTACTTATGAGGCTAAAATAGTCCATTTGTTTACCTGTGATGCCTATGTCATTGAAGGAGCAGCTATCCCGTACTCGGAGTCAGTAGATGAACGCTTTAAGTGAGAACATCTTCATTCAGGACCTGATTGCCAAGTGGGAAGACGAACTACTCTTCCTCGGTGATAGCGGTCATCCCAATTACCATGGACTCAAAAATGCCCTAACTGATTTGCAGAAGAAGTTAATCGAAGAGCAAAAGTACAACCACCAGCTAAGCATCGACGAAACCACGGACATGGATCCGGCTTACTTACATGCCTAAAGGGTTACAGTGATCAAACCAGGTTCATTTTCAATAGTACCAATAGAGGACTACTACATCGTAAGGCGCGGCTCTTGGTGGTCTACTACATACGTATCACGTACGTTTGTAACAGACGAAGATGGCAATATACGCCTAGCATATTGCTGGGGCAAGCCACTAGACTCCGCTGCTATACTTGGAACTGTAGAGAAAGCTAAAGAGGCTATTAAAGAGGCCATTATCTACACCGGCATCTGCATTAAAGACAAGAACCGTATCAAGCGTATCCGTCAGTCCCGTAAAACCATCACCGTCCCACCGTGGAATAACCCATGAAGTCAGACAACGTCGATTTTGAAGATGCCGCAGCTCAGTACCAGGCTCTCGTAACGAGTGTCGCTACGACGCTGTGCCAGTACAACCGAGTAACCCGCGATATGCCGAGACAAGCCGAAATTGATAAGGCCACCCCCGTAGCCAAGAGCATTATCGGTAGCATCACCAAGTGGATCTACCAAGGCGAGGGCCGACGGTAATGCCGTACGACGGTAAATACATCGCCGTTGATTTCGACGGCACCTGCGTCGATCATCGGTACCCCAATATAGGCGCCGACGTCCCGTACTGTGTCGATGTCCTACGACTACTTTCTGCCGCTGGTAAAAAGCTTATCCTCAACACCATGCGTAGCGGTAAGGAACTACAAGACGCCGTAGATTGGTTTACTTATAAGGCAATTCCTCTTTACGGCGTTAACCACAACCCCGACCAGGATTCTTGGACAAAGAGCCCTAAGGTATACGCCGAGATTTACATAGATGACGCCGCATATGGGTGCCCGCTCGTTGAACGAGCGGCATTCCGTAGACCATTCGTTGATTGGTATGAAGTAGCTAAGGATCTACTGGGCTATGTAAAGCCTGAGTGGACTCCGCAACAAGGATCGTTGATATGACTAAAGCAAAACAACAAGTCAGCGAAAGTGCATGGTCGCGAGCTATTAGAGAATCCGAGCAGGAGGTGTTTCGCCGTATAACTGGCTCGTATGATATTAGTGGTGAACACAATGAGTACAAATCCGGTAACTACAAAACCATAGAAGAGTTCGCTACGGCACGTCGCCGCGATGTACTCAAGCGCATCGAATTGTTTGAGGCAGCTGACGACGAATACGTCAAGGCTCGTCAAACTTGTGATCAAGCCAATTTAGCCATATTTAACGATCGCAAAACCGTTAGTGACCGTGAGTACCAGGTACTACTGCAAGCAATAGATGTTTGGAAAGAAGAGCGGACTGAGCGTGAGCGAGAACTTGCCGGCAAGATACCGCATATCGACGGTGGCAGACCGTTCCAAGAGGGTATTATACACTACGCCGAACGGGCATTACTTCTACTGGATCAAGCACTAGAGAAACTAGCGATATGCCGAGAAGGTCTTAAAAAGGTGACTAATGGCGGATGATGCTGACTACACCCTATTCCTGTGGCAGTGGTGCCCCATGTGCAAGGCACCATATATTGAGTGTCCGAAGTGTAAGAACAATACCTGTAGTGCCGGATTCGGAGAAGTAGACGGCAAAACCTGCCAGGTCTGCAATTTGGCGTATCAATACGCTCACCTGTGTTATGACAATGACCTAGCCCCTAAAACCAAGAAGCAAATAGCTTCTTTCAACAAGAAAATCCAAAAGAAAAACGGAGCCACGTAATGTCGTTCTTCGGCGTAACTAAAGAAACCATCGGTGCCATCGAGCCCATCAAGGGTGCTGACAGAATCGTCAAGGCAACCCTTAAAGGCATGGACCTATCATTCGTTGTATTGAAAGACCAATTCAAAGTCGGTGATGAGTGCGTCTATATCCCCCTAGATGCCATTGTTCCCGATGCAGTTCTCGAAAAGATGGGTCTCCAGGGCAAGCTAGGGGGTCACGCTAAGAACCGCGTGAAGACCATTAAGCTGAAGGGTACCTACTCTCAGGGTATCGCGACGGACCTATCCCTGATCAAGGATCTTCTGGCTAAGAAGAAAAGTCCAACGCCAGAGCAGATTACCGAGTTTCTGGGCGTTACCAAATACGACCCCGAGAGCAAGAACGAGATCAAGGATACCCCAGAGCAGCAGGATCGCCGCACCAAGCGTTGGCCCTGGCATAAGAAGCTTCTCCGTACGCTGTTTGGCTACGGCTTCACGAAGTGGCTCTACGGTAAACCGCCTGGCGTCTTGATTCCCCTCAATACCCTAGGACTGCCGGTTTACGATATCGAGGGCTGCAACCGCTATAAGGACCTCACTGAGTCCCTTATGGATAAGGAAGTCTGGATCTCGCTCAAGATCGAGGGTCAGAACGCAGCTGTGCTGTGCCGCAAAGGTAAGATCTACGTGAACCAGCGGCGGTTCACCATTGAGAAAGACAAGAATAACCCGCTATGGCAGATCGCTGAATCCCATGGGTTCATCAACTTGGCCACGAAGCTCTACGCGGAGAAAAAGGAAGACGTTCTTATCTATTTCGAGGCCTGCGGCTCGAATAAGGGCGCCAGTGGTATCAGCGGCAACATTTATGGGTTCGACGAGTACAAGGGCTACATCTTCGACATCAAGATCGGTAACAAGTTCTTGAACATCGATGAGATCCACGCTGTTCTCGGTGACCACGGCATGATGTCATACCTAGTACCAGTACTGGCAGCCAATATCAAGCTATCGGAGTGGCTGAAGTACCTGAGTCTGCCGTCAGTCGAGAAGGCTGCTGAGCAGAAGAGCATCCTCAACAAGAATGGGAACTGTCTAGAGGAAGGTATCGTGATTCACCCCATGGAAGAGCAGTACGCCCACGAGCTAGGCGGTCGTCTGATTTTGAAGTACCGTTCAAAGGCGTATTTGGCTGCTAAGGGCGACGATGAGTAAAAGTCTCGCTCAGGCCGCTGGGGCATTGACAATGGTTGAGCTGGATAACTGCTCAGATGAGTTTCGAAAAGGCTTTATCTGCGCCCTAGATTTTCTGGATGGCACCGAGGGGGGTTTACAGCATTTGGAGACGCCCAAGGATAAGCGCTGGACTATTATTTCTATAAACGGAAATGATAGCAATGAGACTTATCGGATAAAGCGTGGTCGTGCTATGTTTGACAGATTTGGCTGCACTGTATGAGTAAGCCACCGACTAAAGAGCTGACACACGAGTTGATGAAGATGCAGTTCAAGGTCATAGGGCTGAACTATGACCCCGAATTCTGTAAGACCGAGAAGTGGTATACCACACACTCGTGGACCAAAGAAGAGAAGGCCGAATTTAAGAAGCAGTTCACTAAGCGGCTGCGGGAGTTTGGCTGGGCTCTAACGAGGATTAATCAAGAGTTCATGTGGTGGGATCTAGCTTATGGTTGGAAAGATGCCCACAGTAAAGCCGCTTAAGGCTTCCCGCTCGGCCGTTGTACGGTGCATCGTCCATAGTTATCATAACGTGGACGGTGCCCGGGAGTTCGAGATATTCTATCAGGAGCATGTTAATCTAGACTTTATTGTAGGCGCTAAGCATGACTGGGTCACCGAAGAACTTGCCAGTGAGATAGATGTTATTCTCGATGACATATTCCATGAGCATCTCCGTGAAATCGATGAGTTCTATGCCGAAGTAGTATCACCTATGTTCGTCAGGTACTACACGAAAGAAACGATAGAAGGCACAGAGCGGAGATTCGAGTGTTGGCACAAGAATGCCAAGGTCAAACGTATTACTGAAGCCGAAGCTGAACAATACCTAACTAAGGAATACAGTGGCTAAACCACAGATATACGTTACTTCCCCGAAACCGGACGAAGATAATTTAAGCGGATCCGATATGAGTGATTTCAATGTATTCACTGATCTAACGTCCGCTAAGGGCGATGCCTATGAATTGCTGGACTCCTGTGATATCGACGACATGGAGGAGGCTATCATTTACAAGCTAGTCCCGATCCTCTCCATTTCACGGGCTAAGACACAGTACGTCGAGAAGAAGCTGTAATGCCTCACGAGATGTTTATCGTCTCCAATGAGCCACTAACACTAGAAGGTGGCGTCAACATTGAAGACGTAGCTGGGTCATTGAAGCAAGCCAAGGATTGGGCGAAAGAGGAGTTGCTGAATCATTACGATGGCGACAACTGTGGTCGCTACATCTATAAATTGGTGCCGGTATTGAAGGTCTACCGTGAAGAGCAACCACCCAAGATCACCGAAGTAAAACCCTAAGGAACACCATGACCACCAAGATCTACGACGAACCCATTCACATTGTTACCACGTCGATCATCGACGCCCCCAGCATGCTGCCGAAGACCGACCCGATTCTTGTGAAGTACTACGTAGACCACTGGGATCCCAGCAGCCTCTACGTTCCCGACGAGGTATTCGAGGCCATCAAGTGCAACCCCTCTAGGGATCACATGATCCGCGCTCACAAGGCAGCCCAAGCCATCCTGACTGAGGATGAGCCGGAGCCAGTCGAGGTTGAGGAAGAAGTCTATGAGTCATCGTTCTAAGCTTATTTCAAAGAGCATAGCGTTATTGAAAGAGATCCGGAAGGTAGAGAAGCAGGAAAAGGCCCTCTACGCTAGACGGTTTAAACTCCAATCGATATTCGATAAGAAACTCGGTACACTCATTTTGGAGACTAACGCGCTGGCCAACTACAATTGGTACGCCTCAACGACGCAGTTCTGGTTGGGCTCACAGCTAAGTGATGTCCGTAATAGCAAACTCATCGAATTCAAGGAGTTGATGTACGACGACCACCATGGGTTAAACGCTCAGTTCTGGGATAATACCGTCGGCTTACGGATCTGGGATAACAACATCGATCTCAACTTCCATGACGGTGAGACGATGGCTCGGTTCATTATCGAGAACAAGCTCACCGTTGACACCAAGCGGCTCGATGAGGTTATCTCCAAGTTCCAAGCCGATCTAGAGGGATACCTCCAGGCTCAGCGCTATGCCAAGCCGCTCTGGGTAGACCGTGATTAATCTGTGCCGCATTCTGACGATGCCAAAAGCACAACAAGAGGCTATTATTACTATGGGGCCACGCTACGAATTAGTATCGTTCGAAGATGATGGAACCGCCAATCTGTCTCACGTCGAATGGGGCGATACCGTACACGTAAGGACAGACGGTAAATTCGCCGTCCACGATATGATGGGAAGACCTAAATGACTAAGAAACTATTCAAAGTCGTCTGTACCCGTGAAGAGACTATTTACGTTGCCGCCGATAGTCACGAGGAAGCTGAGAATTGGGCACAGAAGCATCCCGATGAATGGGAGGAAGACGTAAACAATCCGTTCTGGGATGCCCAGGCATTCGATGCCAAGGAGCCATTAGCAGACGGCTGGACCGGCGGCAGCCTGTGCTACGGCGAGCACTGCAACAGGTATAGACCACAGAAGAACCGCGATGTCATGTGCCAAACAGTGCTAGATGGGAAACTTGAGTAATTAAGGGATTAAATAGTGGCACCACTGAAATTACATAATCAAAAATTCGGAAAATTAATCGTGTTAGATAAAGCGCCAAAAATTCCAACCCGTAACGGTAAGACTTTTGGTAAAACCCAATGGATCTGTAAGTGTGACTGCGGAAAAATTAGAGTAGTAGACGGTTCAGCCCTAACAACCGGTCATACAACATCATGCGGGTGTAACTGGAGCACGGCAGAAAGACGTTCTGAGATTTCTGTTAGAAATACCTCGCACGGTAAAAGCAAAACGAGAATTTATAGTATTTGGAGACACATGATAGAACGTTGCGAGAAGCCTAACACAGAAAATTATGCTAGATACGGCGCCCGGGGTATAACGGTCTGTGAACGGTGGCATAATTTTGAGAATTTTTATGAAGATATGAGTTCTACATACAGCGATGAACTGACATTAGATAGAAGAGATGTCCACGGTAATTACGAGCCCCTGAATTGTAGGTGGGCCACAAACGCCGAGCAAGCTCAGAATACTACGAAAAATAGATATTACGACTATAACGGCGAGAAACTTTGCCTCATGGAAATAGTGCGGCGCAAGAGGCTATATTCATATGCAACTGTACACAATAGATTAAAAAACGGTATGACTTTAGATGATGCTTTAAACAAACCCTTGCGCGGTTCTGTTAAGTTTGGTCAGGCCGGATGAATGAGTTAGCCAAATCCGGCCATGCTCCGGTGGCGTGATAGATCGCCATTACAGCGTAGTTAGTAGCGTTGACTATATCGTCTGTACGGCGTGACAGTCTTTTAACAAGTCGTCTTGGCGATCCACTCGGGCTATCAGTGGATTCCTCGATGATGTTTAGGAAATCCTTGAGATGATCATCAAGATATCGCGGGTCATTGGGAAGTCTTACTAAGCCTCTCTTAATTAGTTCGCAGAGTAGGAGTAGACTGCGGGGTTTATCTAGTGTGTAGCTGGAGCGGACGCCACGAACTTGTGGAGGATTGTAGTAGACGATCGGTCTATTATTGGCCATTACCGCGTATGTAAACGGTACTATTTTGTCAGCTGGCCAACCGGCCGATAGAATCATACTCTCCCGTACGTTGCCTTGACCGCCTGCATCCAGAGCTAGATATGCAGAACGGCTTGCCATTGCTGATCTAACAATCACTTCTGTTTCGCCATTGATGTCCATAGTATATGGAGTCTTGTAATACCAGGAGATGTCCACGACTCCGGTAGGAGTCAGATTGGCTATGGCAATTGCTGTGTTGCTAATGAAGTCATCCGTGTCAGAGGACTTTTCTTTACCCTTACCACCGAAGTCTACCCCGATGGTTGTCATGATTGACGGAACCGTATGGGTTAACTCCGGTGGTACAGAAAGTGCTGTCGCGGCATTTCTCAACTCCTCTGCCGTAATTAGTTTAGAACCGCTGTCAAAGGCCAGTCCAAGAATCTCATTATAGAACTGGTATACAGGTTTCTCCTTTCTGAAATCTGTTATGATTCTCCAGTTCTTCGGCAGATCGTAATGCATCGGCAGAATGGGTTGACTAACATGATAGCCAGCAAATGATTTGACGCGGCTAGGAAAGTCATGGATAAACCGTCCGAGACGGCTATTAATGGGTTTCTTACATTTCGCACAGGACAGCGTGGTCTCACCGACCATCTCCAGGAGATCGCCGGGGACAGTACCACGGTTCAGGTGACCGCAACTCACGTTGTGACACGGTATATGCCAGACCCCTTGCGAGCTGTCTTCCCAGAGCAGGCTGAGTGTGTTATCGAAGGTCTTCGGAGTTCCAGTATATTTGACGAGCTTATAGGGACTTGCAGACATACCACTTTCTATGATTGGTAAGTCCGAGGTGTCTAAGTCAGCGACCTCATCGGCTAGAATAGCATCAAGGTTCAGACCACGGAGTCTATCGGGGTCACCTTGTGAGTAACCATAGAACAGACTCGACATATTGGCTAGCGTCCGTTGGAGGACGTTGTCAATGTTTGACTCGCCTCTGAACAAGGAGTCCCTAAATGGTGAGCCAGAGATGAACGGTCTGACGTAGTTCTGACTGAACCGCCGAACCTGTTCGTACAGTGGGGTAACGGTCAACTGGTTGAAGTGTGGGATAAGCGCCGCCATGATGATCTGCGACGCAGCCAATGACGTACTTTTACTACACTGTCTTCCGGTCTTCCAGACCATCCTTCGCGGTATATTTTTCAGGTGATACAGCGGCTCAAACATGAAGTGGCTATACTCCAGGCTGTACGGCTTGTTCTTCAACCTGAAGATCAGCGGCAGCAACGGGACTATGCTTCCATTGGGGTCGTTGGCCAGAATCCTATTCAGTAATCCAAGAAACTCTTTAGTCGGCAACATACCCGTTCATACATGTACCTCCCCGAAATGCAAGAACCAATAGTGTCTGCGCGGACACTATCGTAGTTAGCTAAGCCGCGTAGCTGGCTCCGCACATTAGCGGCCGAGGTATTTCATGCGTATTAAGAAGATCATCTCGGTGATATCAGGTATCATCGTTATCGTAGCTGTTCTCGAAGTGACGGGGATCCTGGATCTCCTGTTTCACGGAACAGTTTTCGCCGCAGCCCTGTTGGGGGCTAGTTTCCTAGTTGGTACCGCTAAGTACTGGTATGGCAATGCCACCGACTCACGGACCAAGGAATGGAACCAAACAGGTTGTTAAACACAGAGGGTGTCCGAGAACGCCCTCACTTTTGAAGGATCATATGTCAGCAATAAAGAAGTACCAAGAATTAAAGGGGGCAATACGTGATGCCGAGAACTGGGGCAGTCTTGTCAATAAACGTTATGCCGGTGGTGGCGGGTTCGGTAAGATTACTGGCACCCACGTAAAGTTAGACATCTACTATCAGGGGCACGATGGTGCCAAGAACTATCACGGTATCCCTAACGAGCAGTTACAGCGTGCTCTGAATGAGGTCGTTAACACCAATATTCATTATCACATAGCTCAGGCTCTCGACAAAATGCGGAAGCAGCTCGGTGAGTTAGCTCAAGCAGCCGCTGACGAAGCAGACGAGATCCTTAAGGATACCGAACTAGCCAAGGCCTGAGATGCACGAACCGGAGTTCCTCGGAGACACCGTGCAGGAGATGATGAGTTATTACCTCACTGCTACGATGATGAGTCACAGCGAAAATTACAGTAACTGGTGGCGCTTCTTCAGACATAAACAAGAGCGCTACGACGAGTTAAGTAAAGCAGAGTGCAGAGGACTCCAGGGCTTCGGTCGTGTCGGCAAGTACTGTGGCAGCTTGGCATGTCCAAGTTGTTGGTACCGCACCCAATCACGGTTGTTAAGTCGTTTCGTAGAAATGGATTACCCATACTACGTCTGGAGGTATCTCGACACGATTCCTCTTGACGAGGAAATTAGTGAAACAGCGTATAAACGAGTAACGAAGCCTAGGAGATGGAACCTAGGGTTCTATATGAGGTACGTCACAGTCATTGGTGGTACCAAGCATGGGATCTGTAGCCTGTCAGGCATAGACGATCCCAGCCAATTCCGGGATACCGGAAAGGTCGCTAAACAGTACAAGGAGATGGGCGTCGTAGATGAGCTTCTGACGTCCAAGGACGAGGCTCTCAGGGTGTGGACCCAGGACTGTGTACCCCCGTTTCTGAACCTCGATATCGACGAGACTAATGGGGACTACGAATTGGTTATTGAAAAGTTCAAGGACTCCCCACGATGGGCAAGAACGGGGAGAGCAGAAAAGTGTTCTTAATAATGGAAAGTATATATAGTACTTTCTCGAAATAAGAACACTTTTTTAGTTTTCCCAAAATTTGTTCTTAATAATGGAAAGTATATCTATTCTATCTATATTATAAGGCTTATTAGGATCTAAGAAATTAATAGAAAGATAATACTTACTCGAAATAAGAACAAATTTCTATAAACCACTAAAGGATAACATGTTATGCCAGAGCCTATTGCGGTTGCGCTAGGCGACATCCACTTGGACCCGAAGATATGGTCCAGTATAGACGCTGTAAGAGGAGACGCTGAGCTGGGTTACAGCGAATTCATTAGAGTGGCTCTTCAATTAGGAGTGCCACCAGTGATTGTCGGTGACCTGTTTGACACCACAAAGCCTACCCCGGACCTCGTAGCGATTCATCGGCGCCAAATGGATCGCTGTCAGAAAGCTGGAGTCCCAGCGTACTTCATTCAGGGCAATCATGACCTCCAATCAACACCCTGGGCTAGTGCCCTACATGACTGGCCCAAGTACGTTGGCTCCGGGGAACCGTTTCAGTTAGGTCGTCGGATGGCCCTGGGATTCGATTACAGCCACAAAGAAGACATCAAGGCCTCACTAGAGGGGTCACAGAAGAAACTCTTTCCTAGCGACGGGAAATGCCTCCTGTTCCTCCATCAGGCCGTTAGGCAAGCCCTGGGCTTCGAGAATGCCTGGAACTGTGACTTGGACTGGATCCCGGAACAGTTCGGACTGACAGTAATTGGCGATATCCATAAAACGTTGGATTTCGAATTATCAAGTAACCGGAAAGCCTGCTATACCGGTTCCGGTCATGCCAGGGATATCACACAGATCGGGCCTAAGAGCTGCATCGTCATAAATGACGATTTGTCATATTACCGGCACCCCATGGCTTTTAGGCATATCAAGAAGTTCGTCGTCGTAGACGAAAAAGGTCTCGCTGACGTCCAGAGCTGGCTGTCTGAGGCGTGTGCTTCAGAAGAAGCTGGCCCTCTCCTACCATTTGCCTGGATCCACCATAGTCCGGAGCTGAATTCTGCTTTCAGTGATATCTACAAACAATTCGTTGAAACACGAAAGGCCATCATCCACCGAGACAAGGTCTTGGACATCCAAGATGCTGAAGAACTAGAGATCTCTCAGGATACTGAAGACATCTCTATTCCAGCATTGCTAAATACATTAGTAAGTTCCGACAAAGAGCCGGAACTACATAGCTTCTTATTACACCTCCTTGAACCAACCTCTAACCCAGTCGATGTACTCCTAAAAAAGAGAGAATCCGTCAATGCCTGATCTAGTCTTAGTTCGCTCCGAGGAAATGACTCGCGAGCAACTCCGTGGTATCGGTCTTCGGGTCTACGGTGAGCCACAATATGGTGGCCACTTCGTTGCCCGTGAAGCATTACTTGTCAAAATCGGTGAATCCGGTCGTAGAGTCAACGGTACCAATATCGTAGAATCCGGAGCTGCAACATACCGTGTCGCCAATATTGTGTTCCGCGATGGCTCCAAAGCCGTAGCAACTGTTGATCCTAATTCGGTTCGTTTGATCCAATGGGGTGTCGTCCGTGGTGGCGATGTCGGTATGCTGAACCGTGTCGAGTGGCCGAAGATCCTGAAGAACACGTTGGTCCCCGTTATCAACCGCGATATCGTCATCGACGTTCCTCACGGTGAATACGGCTGTGTCGCACACAATACCGTTGAAACCGTATTCAAGGTCCACGTCTGGGGCAGCCCGGAACCGCGAAACGGAGACGAGGAAGCGTATAACCCACCACGGACTCTATGGGGCCACAGACTGCCAACGGGCGACCGTATGTCAGCGGGTCTCTGGACCGAGGGTGTCAACGTCATTTCACCGGAGTCACCGGCCGACAAGCCCATTGCGTGTTTCGACGAGGGTAACCTCTATATCTACGCCGATCTCTGTCATACCGATAGCACCCCAGAAGTGCATATCTTCGGTGAGATCATCAAGTTCGTAGCCGCCAATTATGCTGCCGCAAAGGGCAGAGTCGATGATCCCGTGGTTATGCGCAACAATTACGTCAACTTAGTCGAGAAGCGTAAGGCCCTCCAGGTCCGCGAGTTCACGAACGAGTTGGAAAGTGTCAGAAGCCACCTTCACGATCTGAATCGTGACGTAGTCGTGCAGATCCGCGAGGAGAAGCGTATCCTCAAGGATCTCTCTGCGTTAGACAATGATGACGCATTCAATATCGAGCGGTTCGCCTCGGAGTACGATCGTCTCGTAGCCAACCCGTTGATTAAGTCCGTTAAGATGATGAACGGTAACATCACGGTGCGCACCAACACGCTGTGCGTCACTGACCCCCGGACGAGCATCGAACACGAAGTCGGTCGGATGATGATTCACTTGGATATCAAGCGGTACAACGTCGTTGTAACGAACTTGGATCGCCAGGTCCATGGATTGCAGAGCAACATGCATGGCCCACATGTGTTCGCCAATGGCCGTATGTGCCTCGGCAACATGGAAGAGGTTCTACCGAAGCTCGTTGCCCAGTATCAATTAGCGGATGCTATTGAGCTAGTAGTTGCCATTCTCCAGACCTGCAATGTCGATGACCCAGCAGGCCGGAAGGTCAATTGCTGGCCATTATCGGAGAAGCAGAAAGCTAAAGATGCCGCAGCGAAGGCTGAAGCCAAGCGCCTCGCGAAAGCAGTTAAGACCGATGGCACCATTGAAGTTGATACCAGAGCGACAGTTGATGATGGCATGTTAGATGGTACCGAAGAAGACGTCACTACACCAGTTCCAGAGGCAGCATTCTGATGTTCAATCCGCACAAGTTCGAGACCACTGTACTAGGCGTCCCATCGGTAAAGGTTTCGTTTAGGGCAGCAGTAGACATGTGGACATTAACTGACTTAGTCAACACCGAAGTCGGTTGGTTGACTACGGCGCGCATGGTCAAGGAACCCAATGAGACCGTCATCTACGTTGATGACGTCTACTTGTTCAAGCAGCAGGTTCACTCGACGACTACGGAGCTGACATCCGAGGGTCTGTCGATGCTGGGTACCCAATTGATTGCCGAGGACCAAGCTGCTGGTGTTGATCCCACGTTGTGGCGAGCCAACAACCTCCGGGGCTATTTCCATAGTCACGTCCACATGGACGTCATGCCCTCCGGACAGGATGAGCAGCAGACCATCGATTTCCGCGACAAGTACGAGTATCCCTGGGTCCTTCGGGGTATCGTCAATAAGAAGCACAAGATGAAGCTCGATCTGTATTGGTTCGAGCGCGATATGGTCATCAACGATATCGACTGGGAAATCGATTATACCACCTTCGGTGACCGCAAGGAACACTGGGGCAAGGAAATCGAGAGCCTCGTCGAATCGTTGTATTCAGCGAATAAGAGCACTCCTATTTCGTATCCCGTCGGTAATTTTACGGATCCCCATCGTGGTCCGTCGGAATTCAGGCGTCTCGGGGAGTTTGCTCCGAATAGCACTCGTCACTACGGACAGCCATCGCTAGTTGGCTACCATCATGGCGACTAATCTCACTGATACCATTCGACATCTCAAGGTCTTCTCACCGGTCAAGTTCGACAATACCAGAATCGATGTAATCGGCGTAGGTGCCACTGGCAGTCGTATTGCCATGGCCCTTGCCAAGCTCGGTGTCCTGAACCTGCATATCTGGGATTTCGACAAGGTCGAGTCCCACAATATTGCGAATCAAATTTATGGGAACAATGATATCGGCAAGTTCAAGGTAGACGCCTTAGCCGATCTCATCAAGGCCCAGACCAATTTAGACGTGACCAAGCACAACGAGGCCGTCAATGGTCGTTCCGCGCTGGGTTCCGTTGTATTCCTGCTTACCGATACGATGTCTTCCCGGAAGGAGATCTGGGAAGGCGCGATTAGGTATAAGCCATTTATTGAAGTCATGTTCGAGACCCGCATGGGTATCGACCTAGGCAGGACCTATTGGGTGCGCCCAACCTCGCCTGATGACGTCAAATTCTGGGAGTCCACGCTCTGCGGCGACGAAGAAGTCGTTGTTGTCAGTGCCTGTGGATCACAAATTACCGTTGGTTCCACTGCCGAGATCGTTAGCGGTCTCGCGGTGTGGAACTTCATTAATTGGTTCAATTGGTATTCTGACACGACCAATAAGGTCGAGCAGATGCCGAAAGAGACAATTTTTGGTGTAACTCCCCCAGCTATCCTAACCCGTTCGTAAGAAAGAATCCCATGAATATCACCATCGGCAAGTTCCCCGGCACCTCCATCCGTTCCATCGTCCTCCCCGAGGGCGCCAAGGTCCGTGATGCCCTAGCGGCCTCAGGCATTGACAGCACCGGCTTCGACATCCGTATCAATGGCAGCGCCGGCACTGTTGACAGCCCGGTTTCTGAAGGTAATGCTGTTCTCTTGACCCAGAAGATCAAGAGCAACTAACCCGTGATTTTGACGCGATTACAAACGACAAACTGGGGCTGCCTGAAGTCCGTAGATATCCGGTTCAGCGAAGGCTTGACCGGTATTCTAGGGCCTAATGGCAGTGGTAAATCGACGCTACTCGATGCGCTTCGATTTGCCGTTACCGGTGAGTCAGTCGCGTCAGGACCACGAGCTGACAATATCACCTTGGGCGAACGTACTGGATCAGTTACGTTGGCGTTCGCCCACGGGGATAGCAGCTACGAGGTTAAGCGCGTTCTAGAGCCGTCGCGGCAGCAATTGAAGTTTCCCGGTGGAACCGTTAGTCGGCAGGCTGAGATCGAGGAGAAGCTCACGCTTCTTCTCGGTACCAGAATGGATGCGTTGCTCAACAACGTGTTCATCGCCCAACACGATATCGACGCCATTCTATTCAAGACCAATACCGAGAGACTCCGGGAGTTCCAGGACACCTTCGGCTTATCCAAGGCCGCTGAGGTATACACCCTGCTGTCCACTGAGATCTCCTCGCTAAGCGTCACCACTGGGCTGGAGCAGCAATTACAGGTTACCGCCGGAGCATGCCAAGACGTTACCAAGGAACTCAACGAATTACGGGAACAGCTCCGCCTCACTGAGGACGAGCTGTTGGAATTGTCGAAGTACGAGGAGAGGTTGAGGCATTACAGAATAGCTCAGCAAAGCGCATCAGCTAAACGGCAAACCGAAGAGGCTCTTTCCCTGGCGCAGCAGCGCTATATAGAGTCCGACAAGGTTCTGGGTATAGCCAAGGATGAGCACGCCATTATTGTGCAGCGCTTCACAGCGATGCAGCCAATGGCAGCCGAGCAGGCCAAGGAGCTGGATCAAGCCAAGGCTACAGCAGCACAGCGCCGACTATTGGATAGCGAGCGCCATAATCTTGAATCCAATAAGATGAAGCCAGAAGCTGAACTGGGTAGTCATGATGAGCTAATCAATAAGCTCTCAGAAACCCGTTCTAAGCTCAAGGCTATTATCGGTAAAGAAGCGCCTCTCCCGCAGACGCCCGAAGATAAGGATCTCGCTCAAAGAGTCGAGGAGCTGACGAAGCAATTGTCGGAGCTTCGACGCGATGATCCCAATTTGGCACTTATAGAAGCTGACATCCACCGGATCAAGCACGAACTCGAAACGTTCGCCGGTGGTCAGTGTCCTACGTGTCATCGTCCCATTGATAATTTCGACGACGCCGAGTTGAAGCGCCAAGCACAGGTTAAGCAAGTAGAGATTGCGAAGATCAAAAGTGATCAAGCCAAAAGAGTAGCTGAAGCGCAGAATGATTTGGCAGTTATTTCGAAGCGATTAGAAGAGCGTCGTAAAGCCGCGATGACAGCTGTCATCAATATGCTTGAGGCGACTAAGAAGCAATACGACAAGCTCGTGTCAGACAAGAATGCGCTGACACAGCAATGGGAGACCTATAACAGGTGTCATGCCAGATTGAGTGCTATTCGCGCCCAGCTGGACAGCACCCCAGATGTAGGTACCGATAAAATAGAAGCGCTCCAGAAGGCTGTGGAGCAATTCAGGGCACTACAGGATCAAGTTCAGAAATCGGAGTCTGAGGTTCGTATTAAGCAAGCAGCCCAAGCGTCTTGTACGTCAGAGGTTACAAGGCTCAAGGATTTGTTGCTTAAGGTCAGTGATAGCAAGTTCGAGTTGTCCGAAGCTGAGTTGCAAGAGGCTCAACTGAAGATTGAGTTATTGTCTGCGCGGACACAAACTCGGAACGAGCTAACTACGAAGATTGGCATTACTGATGCCAAGCTGATCCAGCTCCGGAGTTCCGTGGATCAATTGAAGAAGCAGTACGACCACGAGCGCAATGCCGCCAAGTGGTCGTCACTGTGCTCAAGAGCCAGGGAGGTCGTTCACGTTAACGGCTTACCGGCTCTGATGATGCGGGAGTATGCCAATAAGATCAACAAGCGCATGGCGCACTACATGTCGATCTGGGAGGCCCCGTTTCAATTCTACCTGGATGGCGACCTGTCGTTTAAAGCCAAGTTCAGTAGTGGCTTTGAGCTACCGGCGCACCGGTTAAGCGGTGGTCAGAAGATTGTTGCCAGTACTAGTTTCAGGCTGGCGATGTCCGATACCTTCGCACGGTCAGTTGGACTGTTGATACTCGACGAGCCAACGAACCATTTAGATGAAAGTAACGTTGTGCATTTGCAGCAATTGTTACTCAAATTAAAGCAGTTTTCCGGGAGTACCGGAAGACAGATACTGATTGTAACCCACGCTGAATCACTAACCAGCTTCTTTGATCAAACCATCAAATTAGCTAAAAAGGAATAACCATGTCTATCGCCATCACTCTCGAACTAAACGGCAACCGCGAGGTTCGCGAGGTTTCGTATGTCACCAATGTCAGCGATCTGCTGAACGCACTGTCGCTATCGCGTGGCTCAGTCGTGCGCGTCAACGGGACCGAGGCCAGCATCGGCAGCCCCGTGCGTCACGGTGACTTCGTTCAGATTTCCGTCGTAGCCGTGGCCCCGGTCGCTGCGACGACCCCAGGCGGTAAGGTCCTGTTCATCAACAATGATGGTGCAGGCTTCGCTGACCCGGTTGCTTTCGCGGCCGGTACCAATCTCGGTCAGTTCATCGCTGAGCGTGATATCTCCATTTCCGGCAAGATGATTCGCGTCAACAACAACCTGGCCGATGCCGGCTACGTTCTCCGTGACGGTGATAAGATCTCGGTTACCCCGCTCAAGGTCGAGGGTGCCGTGGAGATGATCAAGGTCCTGTACATCAACAACGACGGTTCAGGTTTCGCTGAGCCAGTGCAGGCTATTTCGGGCGTCACGCTGTTCCAGTTCCTTGCTCAGCAGGGCTCTGATCCGGCCGGCAAGATGGTCCGTCTGAACAACGATATCGCTGCCGGGACGACCGTGCTGCGTAACGGTGACAAGATCTCCGTTACCCCGCTCAAGGTCGAGGGTGCCGGTTCGCGTAATTAATCATTAATTGCGTATTACTGTATCAATTAATCGTTAACTACACAAACCACAAAGCCCCCATGGTAACCCCATGGGGGTGTCTTTTTCAGAGAACACATGACTACACTCGTCGCACCGGGCGTCACGCTCAAGGATTTCATCTTTGATCTCTTTAATGAGGATAAGAGCAATGCAGAAGTCGCCAAGATTTTGGGCGATACCTGCGATTACGATAAAGTCGCAGCTTACCGAGTGGCCTGGAAAAAGGCTACCGGTCATGAAGACATGCATCATACCACAAAGCATCTCCTCATCGATAAGCCCTTAGCAGGCGTGACTGATGCCCTTATCTATGAAACCAACGGTTTCAAGGATAACGGTGATAAAGGTGAGATGACTATAGCTTTTGAACGGCACGGTAGGACCGTTTCCAAGAGCAAGAAGGATGGCGATGTCAAGAAAGTCACATACGCCGAACTAGCCAAGATTAACGGTAATACCGGTAGAATATTCGACGGCGTAGCCTGTGATGGTTACGGCGAGGAATCCATGAAGCTGCTGGCCATGGGCATAGTGCAGCTGATCAAACCAACTGGAGGTTGGCTGTGGATCACGAATAACCTGCCCAATAAGTTCTGTAGTAGACTACCTCTACTCCAGGCAGTTGCGTGTAATTATTATCGTACCCCGACTCCCGAGGAAGCTGACTTTATTGACGCAGTAGCTAGATATTGCTTCATGTGGGGCTTCCTAGCTGACCCATTCCAGTCGATGGTCTTCGGTGGTGGTGGTAAGGGAATTATACAGACTGTGTTCAAGTTGAGCCAATTGCCGATGCCCAAGTTCGAAGGTGATCAATCTTGGAAGAAGGAGCGATTGGAAATAGCCAAGTTAATCAATGACGTGGAGGGATAATGAATGATGTAAAAGAGTTAATTAACAAGTTCAAGCTGAAGCCATATCCTCATGACAGAGGAATGGCTAGAGACCTGATCTGTCCTAATTGTGGTAATAGAGATCAGTTCAAGATATCTGGTGTCTGTGTCGCCGTTATCGACGGTGAAGGCTATATTCACGAGGTAACCGGATATGAGTTCCATGATAGGAGCCTCTGTCTGTGTTTCGGATGTGACAAAGAGGACGACGTCTCAGTGTTTAAGGCCAAGGGCCTAGACGCCGAGCTTTCTAAGGTAAGTAATGTCAGTAATACATGACGGAGCAGACGTTTCATGGCAGCCTGATTACGAGAGCGAAGCTTCCGAGTTCTTTGAACGGCTTCGCGCTCGCCAAGCTCGTACAAGTATAGGAATCCCAGTTGACTTGACGCAACAAGCGACAATCAGCAATGACGGTCGTATGGTGATGGTATCGACCCCAACGCGTCCAGTAAGTATAATGGACGTGGCGGAGGATGCGACAGATCGGTTTACTAGGGAGCAGCACCAGCTTTTGGAGCGTATACAGCGCGGGGAAGGCGAATTTTCTATTCTGTCGAGGCCTTATAATACCGTGAGAGTAGATGAGAGTGATGAATCGGATAGGCTTGACTTACTCAATAATTTGCCGCAGCCAATTAGTAACGCCGTAGCAGGTACTTCAGGGCCGAATACGGACGCAGCTGACGCATTACACCATGCCATGGAAGTAATGCGTAACAGCCTGGCTATCCCACAGGATATGATGGTACCAGTTGTCAGACCCATGCCGCATCTACCGTTTACGGTATCATCAGAGGTGACGAGACCATGGCTGATGACATCCAATGAATTGCGGCTCGATTCGGTACATGTTAATAATGAATTCAGGTTTTTATCAGCAAGCACAGGACGAACACCCCAGGAACAACATGTGAGAGAACTTCCAGCGGATAAAGCATTAGCAGTAGAGAAGCTAGTCCAAGAGGCACTTCCACCGCAAGAGATGTCGCCAATTGTTGCGGAGCAGCACACTAGCCTAGTAAAGTTGGCTAAGGCCTTCTACTTAGGTTACTTAGAGGGCAACAACGGTAGCCACAGAGACGTCAATGAGTCGCTGTACAACACCATGCGCCAGGCTATCGGTCGCTGGCACGGCGTCTTGTCCGTCAGAAACGATTCCGACAAGCCGGGCTATATCATGTCGCAGCTATTTAGGAACAACGCCGATTCCCTGACTCTGGAGAAGCTAAACGCCATTAAGAACGGTACCAACCCGTTCACCGCTGCTCCCCCAGTGGTATCAGACGATATCGTGAAGCGGTTCATTATTGAGATGGCCGGTATGTTGAACGCGAAGATAGCAGTCCTGGTCATGGATATGAGTTCGAACCTAGAAGGTGGGAGTGCTCCGCGTGGCGGTGCCCGCTTTACTACTGGTGACGTGACGCTGACCGATGAAGGCGAAGATATCATGGTTGGCCCAGTCGCGTTGGGTAAGTTCGATGTAAGTGTTAACATATACGACTTCGGCTTGGTCTGCGGTAACCAGGAGTCCGGAGTAAATGACATCGTTAGAATATCCGCTCAGACCCCGGTATACCCCCGTAACGAACGTGGTGGCTTCGTCCACCCGCACGTCGAGGGATCTAGATTGTGTTTCGGTGACGGCCTAGCTGTTGCCGGCAATCTCGTACGTGCTGGGCTCATTGCTGATCTGTTCCAGTACGTTGAGCGTATTCTCATGACCTATGGGTCATCGCCGTACATCGATTTGAGTGAATGGACCGATTTGGATCATTGCAGCGTCTGCTCGGCTACGATACAGCCCGATGATGCTTATCACGATCCCCATAGCGGCCGAGACCTCTGTGAGGAATGTGTAGGGCACTGTGATATCGGTAATACCGATGTCGATAGAAGGTACATACGGCACTGCTCTAAGTGCAATCTACACTTCGATGAGCGCTCGTATTACGGTAGAGTCGAAGAGGAACGCCGCCGTGAGACCAGGTTTATCTGTCTTCGCTGTGTCGAGAAGGAGCAGGTAGAGGCAGCTAAGCTCGCAGCTGAAATCGCCTCTAAGGCTATGGATACTACAACGACGCCAGCCTTCCCAGTAGTTGCACCGACCCCGGGCAAGAACTGCCCAAGTTGCGGTGCTAGTATCGGTGAGGTGGTGGTCAATCCGGATGGTTCAGTAGTAGTTGAAAATAAGATTACTGGCTATGATCCCATTATGCAGGTTATGACCTGTGATCACTGTGACCCAGCTGGTTATAATTTGTCCAATGCCGTGTGTACCCCAGGGATGCGTGAAGCATACCTAGCGACGCTTATGGCGCATTACGTACCACACGACTTCATTCAGGACATCTTCATCAACAATGAAGAGAGCTTCGAATCCGAGGCTGATAAGGCTGAATGGCGTGCCATCGATTGGTACACGTTATTGACAACATTCCGGAATAACCTCATGGATCACGGGCCGCTACGTCAAGATATGGCTTTCGCAGCCGTAATCGACAAGCTCTGTGAATTAGCTGAATACAACATATTCTCAGAACTGACGTATCGCCTTGCAACACCGAGAACAGCATGACAAACATCACTGATATCAAGTTAAAGTTCACCCCGTATTCACGGGCCAAGCTCCAATTCATCTGTGATCACTATGATCACGAGGTTGGAGCCATGGGCATCGCTGAGACGGCTGACCCATTCCTGGTTACTGATCTGTTCATTCCGAAGCAGAAGTGCTCCCCGGTATTCGTGGAGATGGACCCCAGCGACCTAGCTGATTCCATGTTCATGACCTATTGTGACCCCGACGGTCCGCATAAGTTGAAGCCCCATCAGGTCGGTCGTATCTTCATTCATACTCACCCGACGGGCTGCTTGGATCCGTCTCCGCATGATGAAACCATCTTCGCGGAGTCCTTCGGTTCGCAGCCCTGGGCAATGATGGTCATCCTACCAAAGGGTGGTCGTCTCTATGCCCGTGTCCGTGTAGCACTTGGAAACGATATTAACCTCCAGATGCGCATCCCCGACGAGATGGTTATTACCACCGACTTCAAGGGTGCAGATCATGCTGCGTGGAAGGCGGAGATCGATCCGAAGATTACGTCCGAGGTTTTTACTTATCAGGGTACTTCGGATGCTAAGCCGGGGTACAAAGGGATCGTGAAGCTTCCAAGCGGATACTGGGGTAAGCGCCTCAGTAAGAAGCAGCTGAAGCGTGCCGCTAGAGCCGCCGCCCGTGAGGGAGCTGCACAGCGTCAGGAGACTATTGAGGAAGCGGCTAAGAATATCGTAGTCCAAGGGGAGGAGGAGCTGTCCAACATTCCGTTTCCCTTCCAGCACGATACCCAGCAAGACGCCGACGGAGATTCCCTTATTGCGTCGAGCAAGTACGTCGATGCAATCTATTCTGAATTGGCTCTTCGGTGGGTTCCGCCGTGTACCGCTGAAAGAATCGAGTACCTGAAGAGCTTCGGCTTTACTCATGTAATCGATGATGAGAAGCATACCGAGCGGTTTACTATACCACGCGGTGATACGTTCTTCGATCTGCCGTTCAAGCAGGCCTGGGCGTTCGTAGAGGAAGAAGAGGGTCTAGCAGCTGAGCGCGAAGATTTCGAGCGTGCCATGCATATTTCGACGCACATGCGGAAGTACGGTGACGTCCTCTGCACCGGTGATTTCGTTACGAATACTTACAAGAAGGTCAGAGCAGACTGTCTCTGGCAGCTCAAGGGATCCACTGATGCCAGTGACGCCCTTGTGCTTACCCGTGATGAGATGCTGATTGCCGAGCAAGTCGTTGCCGGAACGTTGACGGCAGACGAGGCCCTGAATCGCATTCCCGATGTCGTTGACGAGCAAGAGGTTATAGAGAGTAATGGAGTATTCACGGAGTATTGTGCTTCGACTCCAGAACCAACAACGAGAACACAAACTGAGGAGGAATACCTTCTCATGCTAGGGGAAAACTAATGCCAGCAGAACCGACGCGCTTTGATCGTCAGTCCACCGTCATCCCCACTGAGGAGCTACTTGCTACCTCAGCGGTGGTGATCGGTGTAGGAGCCATTGGCAGGCAGGTAGCTCTCCAGCTATCTGCCTGTGGTATCGGTGAATTGCATCTCGTCGATTTCGACACCGTTGACATCGTCAATGTCGGCCCCCAGGGCTATAAGCCAGCTGATGTCGGCAAGCCCAAGTGTGCTGCACTGATTGCAGACTGTATCGCCCTGAATCCCGACGGTGTTAACATTGCCCACGAGATGCGCTTCTGCGATGCCATCCGTGGTGACGTCTATTTCTGCTGTGTCGATAGTATTAAGACCCGTGGCCAGATCTTCGACGAGGTAGCTAAGCTGCCGGACACCGAGTTGTTCATCGATGCCCGTATGTCAGCTGAGACGATCCGTGTTATCACCGAAGACAACTTCGTTGAGCCACAGTATCGTGGTACCATATTCGAGCCAGCAGAAGCCTTCCAGGGGGCCTGCACCGCGAAGTCCACCATCTTCACAGCCAATATCGCTGCTGGTCTGATGGTGAGCCAGTTCTCTAAGTACCTCAGGGGCATGGCATTAGAAAAGGACTTCAATTTGAACCTGCTGTCCCTAGAGTTGTTCCCTACACCAAAGACAATGGCAGCAGCGGCGCGATGAAGTGTAAGGAGTGTGATATTGAGATGCAGACACACCCCGTGCATGAAATAGCGGATCTCCACTTCTGTGACATCTGTCACAAGGTATTGCTTTCCGACGAGATGGGGGTAACAGAGTATAAGAAGGGTGAGTTCCATGAATGGGAGGAGTACATAAGTGATTAACTTAACCTACAACGGCAGGTTGATGCTACTAAGGCCTGCCGCTCTAGGTAAGTCTTTCGAGAGCGACTGTACCGTGACGGTGATGCAGAATCAGGCACCGTCACCGGAGAATCATTGGAGACGCACCAGAGTGCCGGTGCCATGCCCGATGTATTGGTACGACAAGGACCCCGTCAGTAAAGAAGAGGTCTTCGTCACCTACATCGGGTATGCCCCAAGAATCATCGCCGGCCTAGAGAAGCTGGGGATGGATATCATCTACGATGACCGCAGGCCCTGTGGCTTGCCTACTCCTGATCTGTCCATCCTCCGTGGTATCGAATGGCGGTACCGACAAGCCGAGGTATTCTCTGGCTTACTGGCGCATCGCGGTGGTATTATCAAATGCCCAACGGCGTATGGTAAGTCCTTCATGATCCGTCAGTTAGCCAGGGTGTACCCGACATCTAAAATTGTCGTTACAGTAGCTTCGTTAGACGTAGCTAGAACATTGTTCGACGAGCTGAAGCTGACCATTCCGGACCTAGGCTTTTGTGGTACCGGTGGCCAACGCCCCGGCAGGGTAACGGTCGCTGTATCCAAGAGCCTAGAGCATTGCCCCAAAGACGCTAACATCGTGCTCTGCGATGAGGCCCACACGCTATGCACCCCAACATACATCAAGTTGCTGAATCGATTCACTAAAGCAAAGATGTTCGGTTTCACTGCTACCCCAACTGGGCGCAGTGATAACGGTGACGGCTTCCTAGAGTGTATTTTTGGTCCAATCATATCAGACGTTAGTTATCAAGAAGGTGTAGCACATGGAAACATTGTTCAGATTGATGCCCGTATATATAGGTCTCCTCTTGGCCCTGACGTTTCCGGTATTAGCAATAAAGCTACAGCAGACCGCTTGGGGATTATTCGTAATGCCGATCGGAATACTCTCGTTATTCGTGCTGTTCGAGAGTTGGAGGAAGAGCTAGGCCCGTCTGCACAGATTCTTGTCATGGTCGATAAGATCGAACACGCCTACCTCTTGGGACAATCACTACCGGACTACACGATTGTGACTGGGGTGCTCCAGAAGGAGCGTATCAACGAACTGATCAGTAACGGAGCCATGACCACGGATCAGGTCCTATGCAGTGCCAAAGACCGCGACATCCATAGGAGAGCCTTTGAGAAGAATGAGTTGAAGCGTGTCATCTGTACCCGTGTCTGGGAGAAGGGCGTAGACTTCCGTGACTTAATGGGTCTTGTTCGTGCCGATGGCCTAGCGTCGCCTATTGCGGCTGGCCAGATTCCTGGTCGCTTGAGTCGATTGGCAAAGACCGTAGAAAAGAAGAATGGTCTCCTAGTGGATTTCTACGATAGTTTCAGTAAGAATCTATTGAGCCGTTCGAGACAGCGTATCAAGGAATACAAAGGCAATGGTTGGAACATCACCTATAGGGACTAGATATGGACATTAGTGAAGCGCTGAAGACTGTCGATTTCAAAGACGAACGTGGACGGCATACCGTGCCGAAGCCAGCTGTTGTCGCTTTAGCCCAAACGATTTTCGACTGCTTCATTACTGCTTATCCCAACTATGTCGGTGGAGCCGCGCCTGTTTCTAAAAAGCATGCCATTGCTTTTTATAAAGCGGCACTGCTGTGTCTCCGTCGTAAAGAGGATCCGCAAGTCTTTGTGGTTAAGCAACTACGGGGTATGGCTGCCATAGGAAAGTTCTTCCCGAAGCTGATATACTCAGAGAAGGTGATCGAGGCCTGTAATGATGGTAACGACGTAAAATTAGACATTATAAGGCATTATAAGGCTCAACTTGCGCTCTTTGATTCGCGTTGCAAACTGTACGGTCCACTCAATGCCTTAACCGATGAAGCAAACGGATTTTCTCCATTATTCAGATACATAGCCGCAAGGGAGTATGGCATGAAAGCGTTGGCTCAGTCCTTCGCTGCGGCTGCACTCCTGGAATTGAAGACCACCCCATCAGCCCGAGAGGTTTTCGGTGACGACAGACTTAAAGATCTGGGAAGTGCTCCTACCGGAACACTTTAGGATCTTTCTAGCGCAGGTACTACGTTCGTCGAGCATCGCTGAATTAGCGTGCCACACGATCATGCCTGAACATCTTAAGTCTGCCGGCGCAACCCGAGGGCAGGCTCTCATATATAGAATCATTAAGGATTACTACGACGCCAACAAGATCTGTCCCGATGACGGAGTCTTGATAGCTGAAATAGGCAAGTTCTGCTCGATGTCCCTAGGAGGGCGTCCAGACGTACTGGAAGACATCAAAGAGGAGTTCACCCAGTTCAAGCGCTTCAGGCCCAATGTAGACGCCCGTAGCGAGCCCCATATTAGAGTCATGATCAAGACTATTGCTGAACGGTGTATCCACCGCCCAGCAATGGAAGATCTACTGAACACGGCTCTTACCAACAAAACAATGGAGGGGCTCGGTAAGCAGATCCAGGATATCGAGGCCAAGCAAGCCGCGATCTCCGGGGGTATGTCGTTTAACAGAATCATCTCGACCCCGTCTGAAGTGACTGGTGAACGTGTCAGCTCTGGGATCCCCTGGCTGGATTCCAGACTCGGTGACGGCAAAGGGCCAGTCAATGGCTGTGGCGTCGGCATCATCGCCGGGCAAGGCGTAGGCAAGACTGCCCTTGGTATCCAGCTAGCCGTAGCCCAAGCACTCCAGGAGCGCCATACCCTGTTGGTGCTAGCCGAGGAAGGCCTCTCAAAGGCTGTTAAACGCAGAATTATCTCGTGTGCCACTGGAGTAGCTACAACAGAGCTAGAGGCCGCTAAAGACGATCTAGAGGTCGTAACGAAGGCTTCTAGTAACCCAGTAGCCATGGCCAAGCGGTTTGCTGCGGTTGATAAGTACGTCCACGTCTTGGATCTCATCAAGAACAGTGGTGACTTAGATGCCATTATCAGCGAGATCAATGCTAAGAAGCTGAGTAACAGCGACTTAAGCTATGTCTACATCGACTGGGCCGGTCCAATTGCTGACCGGATGCTGCAACGCGGCAACAAGGCCCTGAAGTCTAAGTACGACGCCCTCAAGATGTTACAAGGCGAAATAGCTCAGTGTGCTGCTAGGAACAACATCATTATCTCGATTAGTCATCAGATGGCTGCTAAGCAATTCAAGATGGGACCACGCGCTGAGAATGACCACTACTGCGGCCAGGACTGTAACTCGTTCACCGAAATGTTGAAGTATGCCTTTGTCATTAATCCCCGTGATATCAATACCGGCATATCGATCTTTAAGATCGCTAAGGCCCGTGATGACAAGCCCGATGTGAAGATCCCGATTAAGCTCAAAGGTGAGTTGAGTCAGTTCGTTGACTGTAGCGCTCAATTCGAGATCCAGGCGAAGTCCAATCGGCTCACTCCAAAGTTGGAGAAGGAAGCCAAAGCAAACCAGCTACCAGAGGAATGAAATGGCTAAAGCTAAGAAGACCAAGGTTTGGGTTACCGTTGAGAATTACCTTGAAGATGTCAGTGTTAACGTTTTCAAGACCCGTAAGAAGGCCGTTGAGTGGTTCGAGGGTATGGTACGGGATCAATTAGATATCCACGATAAAGACAGGCATGACGAGATAGTAGAGGAAGCTCTCAAGCTTATGATGTTCTCGTATCCCGGTGACGGCTACCAGCCCTGCACCATCACAGTATACCAAGTGAACATGTGGGAGTAACATGGCTAAGGCCAAGAAAAAGAAGTCAGTAAAGATACCAACACGTATATGGGTGGTAACACACCGCCGTGGTGACGAGGTATGCGCATGTTTATTTAGGAAAGAGAAGGACGCCGTCGAAGATTTTGAGACTGCTATAGCCGGAGTCTTGGGCACAGAAATAACGGATGGCGAAGTAGCTGATATAATTAAACAGGCACATGAGTACGACGGTTACTGCTATAACGAGGATCAGTATGACGGTGAAATTACCCTTCGTACTGAGTGGCTCCATTGATTACTATAGTCGAGAAGCAGGTAGTCTGGGTAGTAGGATTAATTCGAAGTAATAAATCCTTTTCATTCAAGATTTACGGTCAAAAGCAAGATGCTATAGATGAGTTTACTAAGTGTATAAAAAGGGTATTACGAGAAGACGCTACTATAGACGAAATAGATTATGAGACAGCGCTAGGAGTAGCTAATAAGTGTTACCAGTACCTCGAAGGTGAAGACATTGCCGTTATCACTTTAGATTCAGACGTCGTCAACTAACCAAAGGAAAGCGTATGTTAAATAAGCCTCTTTACGAGGTCCTACATGCGCGCTTTGGCAGGGTGCGCATTACCAATGAAAACGTCAGGCGCCAGGAGCGCCGATGCCGAGATGGTACCACAGAAGTCATTCAGGCCGGTGAGAACTACGGTGTCAATTGCCCGATTTGTGGGGACACCAAAGGTAGATTATCGATCTCATATCTCTGGCTAGAGAAGCCTCCTCTGAGTCAATATCGTAGAACCGAATTGGCACATTGCTATAATGAGGAGTGCCCGGTTCGCGAGGAAGCCTTCTGGAAGCCGCTCCTGCCAGAGATCGAGATGGCTAAGATCGGCCTGTTGGTCAGCGGTAATAACGAGGAGATTACTGAGATCAAGGAGATCAAGGAAACCCGTAAAGTAGCTCTACCAAAGGGGTTCCAACTACTTGGCGAGTTGCCTAAGGACCATCCGGCTCGGGCGTTCGTATTGAAGCAGTACAGCGGTAACTTGCTGCCTGACTATTTGTCGGAGCACTACGGTGTCGGCTTCACCGCTGAGTCCGACCCGCTGTATCCCCGTTCAGCTAATCGCATCATATTCCCTGTCATGCTCGGTGGTGAGCTAGTGTTCTGGCAAGGTAGAACCACGATCGATGTTGATCCCCGGTGGTACATCCCACTGGGCTGTATTAAGCCGGTATACAACGGTGATAAAGTAGCCCCTATGGACATCCCGGTCATTGCAGAGGGTATTCCCTCCGCTATTGCCTGTGGCCACAACGGAGTTGCCTTGTTCGGTAAGACCATAACGAACCAGCAACTGGACTACATCGCCTCACGGTGGTCATCGGCTATTATCGCTACCGACCCCGAGACCTTTGTACCGGACCCTAGAGAGCGCGGGGGTAAAGTCATATTTGCACAGCAACTCAAGGAGAAGCTGGACCGCAGATTGAAGATACCTTCCCGTATGATTCGGTGGCCCCTGGAACTGCTGGAACTGGGGCGCAGAAATAACAACGGTGAGAACGTCAAAGTGCCGGACCCAGCAGATGTCGGCATGGCAGTCATGAGTAAACTGATAGGAGAGGCTTCCCGTGGAATTGCCTGAAATACATAATAACTATAGACTCAGCGCGTTCCCCGGTCTGAGCCCCGAGATGTTTCTGGCAAAGGTCTGCAATGAATCCCTTCCCCTACCAGAACTGGAATGCCCGGGAAACTTGGTCCACCTCCCAGCCACATGGATGGGTGGTGTAGGTTCAAGCATCCCCATTGATGACGAGGACTACGCTGATTTCATTAATCAGCGCCAAGGCTGTAAGACCGGAATGCCGGTTATGGTGATTACGGAGAAGCCGAGCTACGAAGACATCGAATGCGGCGTCGCCCTGAGCCCAGCATCTGAAGCCGGTACGTTTATGCGTAACGAGCTAGAGGCTGCTGGGATCAACTTGAACGATGTCATAGTCACCCACGGGGCAAGATTCGCTTTGCCGGCGCATCTCAAGTCGTTGAAGCCGCAGCACCTCAAGGTGAACTCAACGTACATGCTAGCCGATATCCAGGCATGTAAGCCCAAGGTGATTATTGTCTGTGGTGCCAAAATGCTGTCCCACCTATTTGGGGACAAGACCAAACTGGACACCGTACGCGGTGACATCCTAGACTTGGACCTGAGCAAGCACTTTGAGAACGGCCACAAGTGCAAGGTCATAGCCACGGTAAGCCACTTGGGGTTCATGAGTGGCTACTCCGATATCGCAGTATTCCGTAGCGAGCTGAAGCGTGCAGTAGGGGTACTCAATGACGTTGTTATCGAGAAACCCAAAGTAGAGGAGTACCTAGTACTCGACACAGCAGACGCCGTAGAAGCGCTCTGTGATAGGCTGATCCAGGAGAAGCCCAAACGTATTGTGTTCGATACCGAGTTCGGTAACGATGTTGCCCGTGAGGAGTACCGCTACACCTTATCGGTGCAGCTAGCCTGGGGTAAGGGTAGAGCAGCATTCATCAAGCTCAGGGATCAAGTCGAGCAGGCCCCGTACGATGTTGAGGTTCCCTATGGGAAACCCAATAAAGACGGTGTCCGCAAAACGAAGACCAAGACGATCCACCCAGAGAACAAGTGCGGAGTCAAGTTCCTTAGTGACGCCGATGAGCGCCGTATCTGGATAGCGCTTACTAAGCTGTTTCTCACTAAAGAGATACAGATCGGTGGTCAGCACATGCGTGTTGACGTCGAGGAGTTTGCTAGAAACGGTGCTTCGATTGATAGGCGTATCGCTGATGGCTTCGACATCATGCTGGTACATTATCTCCTACACGGCGATGACAGCCACGGCTTGGACCACCTTGTCCGTGAGTACCTACCTGAAGTTGGGGCGTACTGGAGAGAACTAGAGGAATGGCTGTCCGGTAATGGTCGTAAGGCGCGGTTACAGTTCGGTTACCGTGATGTACCACTACCGATATTGATACCGTATGGTCTCCGAGATGCCGATTACAGTTGGCAAGTCGCTGAACTCCTTGAAAAGGAACTTGATAGGTTCCCCAAGCTGAAGCACTTGTATTACAATACCACGGCGTGGGCTAGCCTCCATCTCTTGGACGTCGAGCGACACGGGTTATTGATTGACGATGAGCGCCGCATGGAACTCCGCGAGGAGTACTACCCGGTGTACTGTGAGCTACTCGATAAGCTTCGGAAGGCGATTAATTGGCCAACCTTTGAGCCTACGGCCAAAGGCGACATGGCGTATTTGCTGTTCAACCGGCATGTCTACAAAGACCGTGACAAAGCCAAAGCAAAGTGCCCCGAGGGAGCTGTCCTATTTGACTGCGAGCCGCTGTACAACACCGATAAGTATCCGAAGGCCTGGGAGCTTGTTGTAGCCGATGGTCAAGAAGCGTATAGCACGCCGTCTACTGAAGTAGATGCCATTATAGCGCTGACACATGAGCACCCCGATAACTCGTCATTGGTACTTCTGAGGCATATCAGCGTACTAGGCAAGATGCTGTCGTCTTGTCTTAAACCGATTACGCTCAATGACTTCGGTGTTCCAGTAGACGGTAATGGGTTCGCTGAGAATATCCGAAACGATGGCCGTGTAACATCTCACTTCTCACAGTTAACGGCTACAGGTAGGTATACGTCAAAGAAGACGAATCTACAGACGTGGGTGAAGAAGCAGGAAGCTGCGGTATTCGAAGCGCTGGTCTACCATAAGTTCGGTCTTCCTATCAAGGAATACGAACGTCGTGCCTTTAACGGAGACCCCGATAAGGGTCTTCCACGATACGAAGGGCCAGACCGTATTGAAGTAGACGATCAGATCCACCAGACGAAGTTCAAGTCCTGCGTTACTGCCCCAGAGGGTTACGTTCTCATTGAAGTTGACTTCAAGAACGCCGAGATCCGTTCATGGGCGTTCTGTAGTGGTGACACCAACCTGATTAAGGTCATCTCGCAGAACCGCGATATCCACTCCGAAGTAGCAGCTGTCAATTTCAAGCTACCAGAGGCTGAGGATCTACCGAGGCTGTTGAAGCAACTCGATGAAGGTAAGAAGGACGAATATAAGAAGTGGGTCGAAGCGTTTAAGAAGAATCACGACTCACTGAGAGTCGTTGCTAAGGCTGTATTGTTCGGTTTGATTTACGGTAGAGGTCCAGCAGCACTTGCCCGTGAGATTGGTGCTCAGGGTGTTGCCACGACCAAGGATGAATGCCAGCTTCTCATTAACTATATCGCTAAGATGTACCCAGTGGCATGGAAGTGGCTACAGGGTAACGCTGACTTCGCCGTTGAGCACGAATACCTGGAAAACGCCTTCGGTGCAAGAAGGTACTTCCCAGGAATCCGTAAGTTGTCGGCCAAGCATCAGGCTGCTGTTCGTCGTGAAGCCATGAACTCGAATCTACAGGGCCTCGTGGCCTACTTACTGGCCCAAGCCGGTAAGAACTTCTACAGGTTCAAGTACATGACTGACGCAGGCAAGAACATTGATTTCAAGGTAATTCTTCCGATTCATGACGCCTTCCTCATCGAGTGTAAGATCGAGGATGTCGAGAAATGCAAGGCCGTAATCAAGCTCTGCATGTCAACGGCAAACAAGATCCCAGGCACCGACCACTACTTAGATGTAGATATCGAAGTAGCAAAGCGTTGGAGCGAAAAAGAGGATAAGAAGGCAGCTTAGTCTTGACTTTATTGGCCTACTGGTATGGTGGTCAGTGCTATTAGCTATGTGGCTAGTAACACACATGAACCACCTTAAAAACAAGGAAACAAAATGACTACTTACAGCAACAGCACTGAGAAAAAGGGCTTTTACCAACAGTGCTTCCACGATAATACCCTAGGCGTTCTTAAGCCGACTACCTCGGGGATTACTGAGTTCCGACCGATTCCAGAGTATGTCGATGGTCTAGCTCTACCAATGGTTAAGAGCATGACCCCAGGCGGCCCTGACCTATCGAACATCATTCTCGAAGAGGTCCTAATCAACGCCGGCAATACCTCAAAGTTCAACGGTATCTGCCGTCCGTCTGACGCGACTCCGGAAATGAATGCGATCAGCTATATCTTCAGCGGCTTGTACATCCGTATTAAGAGCCGTGTGAAGAAGGGCCAGGTACCGACCGAGCTACAGGCCAAGATCTCTGATCTCCTGTTGTCGCGTCCGAACCCCAAGGGCGATGGCCATTTCAGTTATCTACCACGCGCCTCTGAGAATGGTTTCATCCAGGGCATCGGTCTGTCACTGAACAGTAAGGCTTTCGATAAGCCGCGTAGCCGTCAGGCACTGTGCTTGACCAAGCCGGCAGTTGGCAAGCTATTTGAGCTAGCAGCACAGTGTGCCAAAGAGGGTAAGGATATCTTCAGTCCCAAGGACGGGTATACCATTATCGTCAAGGGCCTGCCAAAGGATCCGTCACAGGGCCGTAACGTTCCGATGTACCAAGTCGAACTAGGCCGTCAGATCCCGATTCCAGCGGATAAAGCAGCCCAGCTGTGGACCCCATGGGAGAAGGCCATTAAGCGGTACACCGTCGCTGAATGCATCGCTATTGCGATTAAGCTCTATGGCCGTGATGTCGTCGAATTTGTGTTCCCCGACGAAGTCGCAATGTATGCCAGCAACAGTCGAGCTGCTTCAGTAGCGTCCGCTGCGGTACAGCAGCCGACACCTCCGAAGGCGCCCGAGAGTAAGCCGGCAGCGACTGGTCAAGAGCTAGCACTGGACACTGGAGCACCGGTACTAACTGATGAGCCGGAACCAGAGTCAGAGGAAGCCGCACCAGCAGCAGCGGCAGCCGCCGCAGCAGCGGGTGGTACAGGTAAGGTTAAGACACCAGAGGAAATGGCTAAAGAGTACGAGAAGATGCTTACGGATTTGGCCTAAGCAATAAACACCGAGCCGCTCCGGGGTTTTCCCGGGGCGGTGTTTGTGTGTCAACACTTTAATAAGGAATAACATGGCAAGACCTAAGTCTTCTCCAGTCAGTGATATCGACGATATCACTAAGTCATTAATCGGTGATCTCAACAAGGAGGGAGCCAGCACAACGGCTTATCTCCAGGGTGAGCACGCCGAGCATACCTTCGGACCATTGATCCCGCATCTGGCGTTTCAATGGCTAGTCGGTGGTATCAACGTACTACCGTGTCAACGCCATATCGGTGTATCAGGACTACCGAAGTCCTTCAAGTCAACACTGCTTATGGACATCGGTAACTGGTATCTCCGTGCCGGTGGCATGCATCTAGCAATCGATAATGAAGGCAAGACGTCAGCGTCCATGCTTGACGCCCTGACGAAGTACGATCCAGAGACCGAGAAGCTAGCCCTTACCCGGCGCATCTTCAGGGAGACTGGTTCCGTTGAGGAATGGCAGAACATCGTTACCGCTGCAATCAAGCGGGCTAAGAAGGTAGCTGACCGTCCTAAGGGACAGCGTATTCCGATTTTGATTACGATTGACTCGCTTAACGGTAAATCCTCGGACGCCACTGCGGACAAGATCAAGAAAGAAGGATCCGCTGACGCCAGAGCATTCCCCGTTGAAGCAGCTCAGATTACTAGGTTCTTCAAGGGTACCGGTCTGATTGGTACCACAGCCAATATCGGCTATGTCCAGCACCTGGTACAAGATATCGGCGCTCCTCCGGGTTATGGTGGCCCAGTCTATAAGGAATCAGGAGCGGCTATTTCATCGTATCAAGGCAGCGTCCATCTCCGTGTCCGTAAAGGCGCGGCAGTAGATAAGGCTAGTCACCCAGCAGCCCGTATTGAGGGGCCACCAGTAGAGGGCTACACACTCTGGCTACAGACCGAGAGATCATGCCTTGGACCGGATCATCGCCAGCTAGCCGTAGACGTACTCTGGCAGTACATCGATGCCCCCGACGGTAGTGCCCAGCAGTTGATGTGGTACGACTGGGATGGTGCTCTAGGTCGTCTATTGGTTGAGATGATTTACAACGACAAGGTCCTGCACACCTATGACAGGGATCGTCTTAAAGCGGCCCTAGCATTTACACAGCCCAAGACTAATCATGTCAAGTGCGCTGAGCTGAATCTCGATGAGGTCTCGTTCACTGAGTTCGGTAAGGCTATCCAGGCCAACCCAGAAGTCCGTGAGAAGATCTCGAAATTCCTCAGAATCGTTAAATACCCCGACGTCCAAGAAGCCGATATCGAACTCGGCTCAGGAGAGGAAAGTGACGAGTGATACAACTATTCCTGCTTCTCGTAGTCCCCAAAGGCTACATGGAGCTAGAACAGTACTTAAAGAAGCACCGGTGGGACATATGGCTGGGGGACGTCCCGTAGTGTACCCCGATGATTATGAGGATGACATTTATGATAACGGCGTAGAACCCGAACCCGAAGACGACAAGGACTAACATGGGCGAGACTAACGGAGACCCGGTGGCATCTGCCTTCGGATCTATGTCTGATGAAGAGAAGCGCGATAACTTCGATGTATCAACGTCGAAGCTCATTCTCAAGCAACTCGGTATTCCTTCGTCGAAGATCAATCGATTGGAAGACGAATTGGGGCCAGCGTTCGGATCGGATTGGATCAACACCCATATCTTGAACAGCGAAGATGCCTATGTCTGGACTTCTCGGTGCTTCAAATATGATTTCAACGACTTCCTGTTGAACCCCGATAAGGCCGATCTCCTAGACGACTTCATGGCTGGGCCGATTGCTAGCGGCGAGAAGCTGTACACCGTGAACCACGTTATGGTGTTTAAGCACCATGCCATGGGTCGCTTTGTCATCAGTAACTACCCATATAGTTATGGGCCATCGATTTACATCCCAGGATGGACCGCTGACGGCGACTCCGCCCATATCGTTCCATTCAAGGATTACTTCAGGAATCAGTTCGGTGACAACTTCGGGTATAAGCTGCTATGAACCTAGTAAATGTAGAAGGGGGTGACATCGTTATTCGAATCCCCATTAGCGGCTTAAGCAACAGCTCTCTGGTACCAGCTGAGTTGTTTAACGACTTCAGTGAGCCCCTGTTTAAGGTGACGGATGCCAAAGCCTTTTCTAGGGCTTTCATCGAAGAGCTTAACCACGAAGATGAGGATGGCTCCACCCCTGTAACACAACTTCTGGACGCAGTGTTCCTAGCCGCTATTGAAAACGGCGCGGACGGTGTAGAAGAATTAGATCAACCAATAAGGAAACAGAATGAGCGCACTAAGCGTAGCCGATAAATCATATAAGGCGCTGCTAGACAAGTTCGCTGCCGCAGTACGCGGTGGTGAAGCCGATAATCTCAAGCGGTATCACAGTATCGGTGAACTCTTTGACACTTTCGCTGAGGGTGCCGAGCGGAACACCTACGGTGAGCGTACCGTTGACCAACTAGCCGAGGACCTGACTGAGAGAGGTCTACTAGTTGATATCAAGGACGGCAAGCGGTTCCTGTACTGGGCCAGAAGCATCTATGAGGACTACCCCGACGTCGATGATCTAATGACCCTAGCTGAGCAGGGCTTTACCGTTACCCACGCCAAGTCCTTGTTCGTCTTAGACGACGAGTTCCGGGCTAAGGTCGTAGCACGTCTAGCCAACCCTGATGGCAGCATCATTAGCACCCGCGAGTTAGATGCCGTTATTAAGGAAGAGGCCCGTGGTAAGGCCGTTGAGTCCATCGCTAAGATTGCTACCCCAAAGAAGGAGGACGCCTCAGGGTTCCCGCCAGCAGAAGGGGAAGGAGAGGGGCCAGTAGCGGGTACCCCAGTTGAGGAGGCTAAGCCAGCGGTTAAAGCGGAGAAGGAGCCAGCTAAGAAGCCAGCTTCAGTAGCTCGTGCTGAGCCCATGGATATCCCTCATCCACTGAAGACTTTGGCGTCAATGGAGAAGCTGATCAGCCGTGCCATTACTGAAGTTCCTGACGTGCTTATCGTACTGAAGGAAGTGACTAAGAGAGGCTTCGACAGTGACTCAGCTCAGAAGAAGTTCCGGGAACATGTCGCTAATCTGAAGTCTGCACTACAGGCTGTCATTGAGCCGCTACAGATCCTACTTAATGAGACCAAAGACTCGGAGGAATAATGGAAGAAGGTGAATTCACTACGTATCGGGCACCACCATTGCTGGTACGTGTATTGACTCATCGTGGTATTATGTCGGAGGTCCAGACTCAAGAAGGCAAGATCATGGATGTCTTGACTTGCAGTCTGGATAAACCATTTACGCCACATGAGTCCGTTGTACGAGACTGGCCGGTTGCTAACCCAAACAGGGCAGTAAAGACATATGGTTGATCTCATTCATTGCATGATCGGTGAGTACCGGTGGCTGTCGAACTTCCATGAATGCCTTGTATGGTACGACGGCCTCTGGTATCCATCGTCAGAGGCAGCGTACCAGGCACAGAAGACGTTGGATGAAGGTCAGCGCGAAGCGTTTACTACCATGACGCCAAAGGAAGCCAAGAAGGCTGGTATGAAGGTCAAACTTCGCGGTGACTGGGACGACATCAAAATCGATGTCATGGATAAGTGTCTAAGGTCAAAGTTCAGCAAGGAGATCAACCCCAACCTGGTCAGCTCACTTCTGGGTACCGGCAAAGCGGAGATAGAAGAAGGCAATTGGTGGAAAGACAGCTTCTGGGGTATCGCCTATGGTAACAGAGACGACTGTATCACGGGTGTCAATCGCATCGGTGGCCGAAACGAGCTAGGCAAGCTACTGATGACGATTAGGTGGGCATTGAGAAACACCGTAACTACTGACGACTTGGTCAAGGTAATAAACGAGGAAGTATGTCGGAAGCAAGAGCCCTAAAGAAGGTAGAGAAGAACTCAGCCAAACTGTTGAGCGCTTTCCTACCTTTTGAGAACAGCATTATAACCAAGGATGTAGCCCTCCAGCTTGCCAGACGGGCAGACTACATCCTTGATAGGTCAGAGATATTCGAGAACGTCTACCCCACGATCTTGCAGTACGAGTCCCAGGTCATGACGGCTAAGACAGCAGATTTGCTGTCACGGCAGATAGCGGCACGTCTCCTGGAACTTGAGGCCCGAGTGGTTCCAGCATTCCAGTATGTTGTAGTACCGGAGTGGACCCCATTGGAGATCATTGCAGTTAAAGAAGCGGTATGGCGTGACACCGAGAAGGGGCAGCAGTTCTCGTTCCTATGCCTATCTGGGACGGCGGCAGGACACATTTTAGTAAAGAAGTTCCCGGATAAGTTCCTGTCGTATCTGGCGTATCAAATTGGGTTCAACAAGCGGATGAACTACAACTACGAGCCCAAGGTCTTCTTGGGACTACGGATCTCGGGGTTACTGATACCGTCACAACGCGAGTCAGGACAAACAGATATATCGGAATGGCAGATCTCGAAGAACATGAAGAAGCGCAATGTCGGTATCCTCAAGCTGAGGACCCGGTACGACAAGCTTCATAAGGAAGGTCCTGAGTGCCCTAATGGATTTGACAATGCCTGCGAAGACTGTATGAAGAACTCCAATGACTGCCCGGCATCATATATCAGGATGATCAATGGAAGACCTATCATGGACAAAGGAGCAGCCAAAGCTCCTACAGAACGATCCCTTACCGAAGCCGCACCAAGGTGAGCGAAAGGTATTAACAGATGTCCCACGGCACAGCGAGCAGTACCACAAGGCGCCTGATAGGCTTGACCCAGGAATGTGCTGGATCATACCGGGTCTTGCTTATATGCAGCTTAGAATGGATAAATCTCTATTTGATCTCTGTTCTTGGGCTCGCAACCTGCCTGTACCAGTGGTGTCGCACATAGCACCGTATCACCTGTTCGTTACCCCATGGGATCGCTATGGCCCCTGGTTCCAGTCGATCCAGGGCATCTCCAAGGCAGACTCACTGTTCTGCATCTCGTATCTGGAGTCCTTTGAGTTCCGCCGGGATCTGACTGAGAGATGGGTACTTCGATTTGAGCCCGTCACAATTACTGACCCCTTCAATGGCATGTCACCGGTAACCGTGCAGATGGTACTCCCCAAACGTCTTGGTGGGGAGCTATACGTCATAGAGCGGAATGTACCGGGCACCCCGTTGTTGATTAATTCGCAGCAATGCACTTAACACGAACAAAGTTAGGTGAGATCCCTAGTACGATGACCTTTGGCGGGATGGTCATGACGACGGAGTCTCCGGAGAAGGTGTTCGCATTCGCATTAGCGGATGGCGCTAAACCACACGTCTTCGATTATGATATCGATGAAGACGGGTTAGCTTCTCTAGCCAATTTAATGAGATCCGAGCATATCCTAGCGGTCATCAAAGGGCGTAGAGTCAACTTCGCCGTTGAGTCCGTAGTAACGGTTGACTTGGATACCGTCAAGATTAACGACCGCATGCCTCTTTCCCTAGATGGAATTTAATATGGCCCGCAAGAAGACTGTCATCAAACAAGACATCAAGTACCGCGATGGCGACATCAAAGTACAGTATGTCGCTAGGCTAAACGCAGAGCTACCAGCGGAACACAGTAGGATTATCCAAGCTATACGCACAGCTATACGGTACCTGAAGACCCTGAGTAGGTCCCAGCATACCGCAATCAGATCGGCGTTGTTCCAGTTGAGCAACTGCATCGAAGAGCTACCACCGGACGCGAAGCCCGAAGTGTATGCCAGATCGATCGCCTATATGAGCTATAGCATGGATGAAGTACTCAAGAAAATACTCGCAAAAATGTCGAACTGCAAAGTTGATTCCCTTACACTGGCAAGGTTCCAGTTGGAGTACGGTCAAACTCCTAAGAAGCGGGATCGTGACGACCTGATGTGTGCTAAGAGAAGCACAAAGCGAAAGTACAATGACGACGACGAAGAGCGCCGAGACGATGACTAATGGCCTCATTGATTTAGTAGATGATGAAGTAACGCTGATCGGTAGTCCTCCATATGATTTCCCGAGCACTATCGGACCCAATTTAGTTAACAAGCTATTCGAGTACCCACAAGACGATCACCGATTCCTGGGGCTGCTGTCCAGTGACTTCACGTCAAAGGCCAGGGAGCGGTTTATGCAGACCTGTAGATCCCTAGGCGGCGTGTTCTGGAACCAGTACCGCAAGAATGCCACCCAATGGGTATCGGTGACCAGTGAGAATGGAAAGTGGTGTATCGATAGATTCTCCATGATTTATGAAGCCGAGGTAGCAGCCCCTAAGATAGAGCGAATTGCTATCACCAATAGGAAGCTGAAGTTCGTCCTGACCCCACGGGGATGGAAGACCTTTGACGAGTTCGAATGGCTGTTCAGCGAGACGGTCCTAGCGCATATCGAGAAGTTCATGTTGCAACAAACCGAGCGACACGAAGCCCAGATGTCGAGCCTCTGTGAGATCAGCAAAGTAATTAGATCGGAGTTCACGACACGACAAATAGCCGTCGTCTCCGATAAAGGTGTCGAGGTCCAGCCTGTATCAGGCCTAGCCTGCTTGGACACCCATAAGTGGAAGCTCCCCAAGGGTCTGGAGTTTCTTGATGAAGTCGATGTAAACAGTGATTGACACAATAGTTATACCTAAGTATTGACATCCGGCATTGTCGCTGTATGTTTCCGTTGAACCACTAACAAGGAACCAAATGCTATCGTTTCCCTATGAAGTTAACGCCCCAGAGAAGCCAGTGGGCACATTCGTTGTCACCATTAAGATGCCTATCCCAGAGAAGGCTCTCCCGTCCGATGTTATTAACTACATCCGCTCTCCTGGTGTGAAGAACGATCTCAACGATACCTGGGTCAAGAAGAACGCCCCGAATCATGGCATGGAAGTTCGTGGTGGTCCTCGCCCCGTACTCGAAAACGCCGCTGATCGTACCAGCCGGATCGTCGCCTATGAGCAGGACTTCAAGCTTTGCCCGAGAGTGTAAGTCATGGTGAATTTCCATGATATCGTGGCGCCGCAAGGAGAAGTAGTTCCGCCGGACTTGGTCATCAAGTACCTGACGTCAACGAACATGGCGGAGCACGAAGCCGAATTCAGGACCTGTATCGATATGGTCGGCGGTGAGGACTATCAGGGTCCAATGCTGAGGGTCTACGTCATCTCCATGGTGGCGCTCCTGATGCTTGTCGGCGGGGTCAAATGGATCTATATCCAGAAGATCATCAACGCCCTCAAGACCCGTAGCGACGAAGATCTCCAGCAAGACGCTGTAGCCTTCGTTAATGGCTCCGATTTGATCGTACCATGCAACGGTGAGCCAGGGGTGGCTATTTACGATTTGAACACCATGAAGCGCATCCCGGATCCCTCGGAGTTCCAGTTGGTATCCTCGATCTATTCAGTTCGAGACATCTGGGCTCAAGCCGAGTCCATCCTCATTCCGCCGAAACGGTAATGCGTATATTCGGGTGCGACCCAGGGGCAAGCGGCGGTATAGCCTACATACGGGACGGTACCGTAGTAAGCGCTATACCGATGCCGCTGAACGATGACAACCAAATCGATCTACCGGGCCTATCTATGTGGTTCACGGCTTGCGTAGAGACTGCTTCGGCGCACACCGTGGTGTACATCGAAAACGTACACAGCATGCCTGGTCAAGGAGTGGCTTCGAGTTTCCAATTCGGTAGGAACCTAGGAAAGCTCGAAGGTGTAGTCGGCGCTAAAGGGCTGCGTACGAAGTACGTAACCCCACAGGGTTGGAAGAAGAAGACCCTCATAGCCGACAATGTCTACATGGGCATGGACCTAGAGGACAAGGCTAAGCGCAAGGTGGTCCAGAAGAAGGCCGCTGTTGCTTGGGCACAGCAGAAGTTCCCTGAGGTGAATCTGATTCCAGAACGTTGTCGTGTCCCCTCTGATGGTATGGCAGAAGCTCTTTGTATCGCGTATTACGGTTATCTCGTTGAAACCCCGACATGAGTCCTGATGCTCGTTTCTATAACATCACTGTCTCTGGACGAAGTAGCAATTGCTAAGACAGCATTAACCGATAAATTGCTGCACGAAATAGGCGGTATCTTTACATCTAAGGGGGAAGATGATACTGCCTTCGGTCTATACCTGTATTCCATTTTTGAGAAGCGCAACTTCAAATGGTACTGTATCGACCACACCGATGGAGCCATTTCGAGGCTGACATTCTCTAACGCCTCTAACCCGAGGCTGCTATCGTTTAGAGGTGCCAACGTCAGAATTGCCCCAGCCGATGCTGATTCCTTCGAGCTACTGGTACAGCAATGTGACGCCGTCAAGCCATCCGGCAAGCGGCAAGAAAACAAAACCTATATAGGATAACAAGGTTAAAGGAAATGACTAAAACAGCCGCCGCGAAAAGGGTATTTCACGAAATCTACGATGATTCATACTGGGGTTCTGGCCGCACAGATCCCAATATGCACTCCAAAGAGATATTAGACAATAGAGAGAGCTTACGTTGTTCGAAGGGCTTGACTAAATGGTATGCTCATAAAGCCGGTATCACAAATAAGTTCGATCATACCGAGGCTTATAAAACTAAAGCCGGCGCAATTGTATTATTTACGTCACCATATAGTGTTACATCAGAGGATGCGGCATACTTTATTTCGCTCGGTATGAGCGAAATACCCCCAATGTACTGTACGACAGCTAGAACTTTTATGATCGAATTCCCTAACGGTTACGTATTGCGCGCATGGCGTAATAAGCTTCTTAAGAAATAAGGTAAGAATATGCCAAAAACTACGCCGCATGCCAAGCACGCCGATTACGATAAGCAGATCCGAAGCCACGCCGATAAGGCTTTCGAGATAGCTGCGGAGAAGCCAGAGATCCGTGAGGAAGGCAAGAAGTCACATGACCGCTTGTTCAGCTGGCTCATGGATATCCACGAGAAGTCCAGTAAGCCAGAGTCCTTCGTTACTGACGGCATGGTCAAGCTTGTATTAGACGAACTATATGAGCCTCAAACCGCTGGCCGTACCACTGACAACCCGGATTCTGATGATGTCCGACGCGCCCTAGAAAAGCTGTTCGCAGCTACCTTCAAGAATGGGGCTACCCTATCTCGGCAGAACGGCGACAGACCCTGGGAGCAGACCGGCTTCTTCAGTGATCCCAAGGATGCTAAGGCCGTATTCGCTAAGGTCGGTAAGGACCTATACCAGCCTCTGGGCTTCGATGATGGTGAGTGCTACTTACCAATCGATGTCAGCAAGATGCTGTGGGGCCGTGAATGGGCTCTAGCCTTCGTTGTACCGATTGCCCCGGCTTTCGAGGTTGAAGCCACCCAAGGTGCCGAAGCTGATAAGGGCATGGACCCAGTCATGCTTGAGGTGCTGAAGGTCTGTCATACCGATATCAGTGAAGAACTCGAAGGCTTCATGAAGGCCCGTGACGGGACCGACGAAGAGAAGAAGGAAGCCAATTACCGTCTCCGTGAGACCATTAAGCTGTGTCGTATCCGGTACAAGGATCTCGATGACAAGATGGACAAGGTCACCCAGGATCGGCCGGAGTTCGGTAAGAACTTTGAGAACGCCAATATCGGTGAAGTCGCCCATGCCTGTCTCGAATTCTTGGCTCTAAAGATCGACTCAGCCCTCGTCCGAGGCAAGATCCAGGAGACATCGTTGGTCATTCCGAAGGCCGATGAGAACGGCGCCACGCTTCTGGAGACCATTAGGGACAAGATCAACAAAGAGCTGAAGAAGACCAATCCCGATGGTGATTACTTGGCCAGTATGATTGCCGCCGCCGCAGCGGCGCATGCTCCACTACGGCTGAAGCTCGACGAGATCAGCAAAGACACACACATCAATGAAGCAGCACAAATCCTCGTGGAAACCATACATGATATTCGCTAAAGCGTTAGGACTCCTAGTCCTGACAGCATCTACACTCTTTGCCCCCATGGTAGAGGTTAAGGATGCACCAACTACACCGTACACAGTACCATGCCCGGACCCAGTCGAACAACCGATTAAGGTCGAAGAGCCTGCACCAGCGGAACCAGAGATCAATGTCCACCGCATCTGGGCCAAGGTAACGGCGTGCTCACCAGAGGACCCTCAGGACAAGGAGTACTACAAGCAACATGGTTATCGAGGTGCGACATACAACATCGCAGCATACTACCAACAGTTTCCCAAGGGAACCCAGATTTATGTGCCAGGGTACATGGTTAGTCATGGCGACAAATACTGGGAAGTGGATTCGCCTGGAGGAAGCGTTATTCGACGTTCACACCGGCAAGGCGTTGTCCAGATAGATGTTAAGTTCAGGACGTATCACTCAGCGCAGGAATGGGGGGTCAAGTGGATGTACATCGACGTGATATACCCGGACAACCGCTGAAGTTCGGTGATGTCGCCGTAACCTTCGTAGTTGATACCTCAGCCGCTATACTGGGCTACGAAGCTCTTATAGCGCTGGGGATCCAGGAGATTGTATACAACCAGCAGAAGAACCGGTACGGCGATTTCATGTATCGACTGTATGGGGCGGGTTACTACCGTGATTGGTTACGGCGGCGCCCCCTGTCTATATCGGGCTCACATTTCTGTGGGGAGTCAAGAACCCTCAGCCTCTGCGACTCGCTTCTAGAGGTATACGAGGCAACTGACCGTAGTAAGCGCAATGTCGTTGTAGTCATCAGATTTAATCGAAACGATGACAGTGAAGCAGTGGCCTGCGACAAGCAGACCAAGGAGTTCTGCGAGCACAGCGTCAATCAAGTCCTCTACGTCGGCTTGAACCATGATACTAACATAGCTAGTTCACGGTACGGCATCCCCAAGAGTCATACGCTGATCTGTGGCGTAGACAGCTTCCGCGATGCCATGAGGTCCTGCGACAGCTCCATTAGTAGGCTCAGGGCCTTAGCGGATATCCATAATTGCCATAGGGCCTTCTCAGTAACAGCCTTTGACACTGAGGACCGGCGTAAGGCGTTCCCCATGGAATGGAGAGGTAACCGGGAGTACCACAATAAGATCGGGAAGCTAGATGAGTACAACAATCAAGTCAATTGGAAGCTGAATGGTCTCCACAGCAGATTTGCCGTTTAACGTTTACAGCAGGCATACCGTAGAGAGCTGGCTCAGTATTAGGGTATCACGGCGTATCGGTAGGAGCCACCTATCTGTACATCGCAGTGATGTCGCTCAGACCGAGGATCTCTTCATACAGGCCTATGAGACTGATCTCATCAGGATAGGGCCAGACAAGATCTGGGCGACCTGTAATGGGTATCCCACGGCTACGGTGCTGAAGTATTTGAGGATCCTGACTGGGCTCAAGTGGAAGCTTGACGGTGGCTGCGTTGCTGTTTCAACACCGCGACAGACGTGGTTTATGTCGCCCAAAGACATGGTCGCTATCAAGCAGGTTTACAACGGTGGATTAATTGAGTATATTTTCCCTGATAACGTGGTGCTACCACAGGTTAACCCGATTCATGTCAACGAGTTGTGTCGCGTTTAGCATAGCTTTGCTATACCACCGTGCCGTACCTATAATTGCTGGTCCCAGGACCCCAGAGGAGAGCGCATGTTCGAAGGCATTACCTTTACTCCAGAACTCCCACCAATCGACCAATTATTCAAGAATGCGACCGTAGTAGAGACCCTGTGCATAGGTCACTATATTCACGTAGATGCTTATGGCTACATAGTTTGGGTGAACACCGGTCGGTCACTACATAACGTATCTAACGCAAATCCATTTACGAACCTCCAGCGGGCCGTCCTGTTTATCCAGGCCTACCATGACGCCATGAAGACAGGAAATCAGGCTCTCATCGACGAGTGCCTGCTGAAGCATCACATTGAGGTGGAATCCGATAGGACCCCTCCCGTTGTCCTGTTACCCCGGGATGACGAGCTGTACCAATTCAATGAGCAACACCTCACTGGCGGTGACTCCCTGGTTACGTTGACTCGTAGACAGGCCATCGAGTTTACTAGAGAGGCCGTTAAGCGTATTTCAGATGAGGAAGGTTACAGGCACCCCGCTGACTTAAGCGACGAAGCTATGTTAGGAGAGTTCATCGCGGTTCACTGGGCCTGGAAAGTCGGAGAAGAGAAAGTAAAGGTCGCCACTACGGCGGCTTGATTATCACTCCCGAGGTTATATAACCTCAGGAATCATTCCAAAGAAGGATTACTATGCCGGAAATCATGACACGCGAACTAGCCGAAGACACCCTAGAAGCCTGGGAAGACGCTGGTCGCAGTGGTAGAGCAGCAGCACGAGAACTCGGTATCCCACGGTCAACCTTTAGAGATCGGCTAGCAGCCGCTCAACGCCTACTGGGTATTCACCCCGGCGCAATGGTGCCCGTGCCGGTTCCCGAGGGACACAGAACTACACGGACTACAGTACAATACGATGGTGAAGGCAACATCGAGCGGGAATGGCGCAAGCTAGCTCCTCAGGCTCAGCTTCTACAGGAAGTGGCTGACGAGCTATGCGCCCAAGTCGAGGGCAAGTGCCCCAAGCTACCGAAGCCCGATAAGGACCTACCGGATGACGTGATGTTCCACGTCGGTCTCTGGGATCAGCATATCGGCATGTTGGCGCATGCCTCAGAGACCGGTGAAGACTACGATCTCAAGATCTGTGAGAAGCTCGTAGTTGGAGCCATTACTAAGTTGGTAGCCGAAGCCGGCGAATTCGGTAAAGCCGTACTGGTGTGCGGCGGTGACTTGTTCCACAGTGATACCCGCAAAGCCATCACTGAGCGCGGAGGTAACCACCTCGATGTTGACTCCAGACAGTTCAAGATCTGGGAAGTCGCCACGCGCATCCTACATACCTGCGTTAACCTCATCGCATCACGGTGTAACTCCATCAAACTCGTCGTGATCCCCGGTAACCATGACTGGGAGTCATCATTCCACTTGTCGAGACTACTTGAGGCGTATTACCGTAATGAGAAGCGTGTCGAAGTCGTAAACACTCCAGCCACGAGACAATACGTCCAACACGGTACAGTCCTACTGGGCTTCCACCATGGACACCTCGTCAAGCCCAAGGATCTCCCTAGCTTGATGGCTGTCGAACAGCCCAAGGCTTGGGGCGACACAACGGTACGTCATTGGTTCATGGGTCATATCCACCGAAACGTCGTGGAGTCCATGCACGGTGTCGTTATGGAGCATATGGAGTCATTGGTATCTCCAGATGCTTGGTCCGCTGAAATGGGCTATATCGGTTCCCAGCGGCGCCTAACCGGCTTCCTCTGGCATGCCAAGCACGGACTGCGGAAGCGTATTTATGTCAGTGCCAAGGAAGTACTCGACGAATAAGGAACATATGGACATACAAGAGCTAGAGAAAGCATTTCGTGATTCAGGAATAACCAACGTCGTGTGGGACTGTAGCCCACAGGTGCAAGCGGTTATAGACCATCCAGACTTCTGTAAAGTAGATGAAGAGGTCCTACGCAGGGCTGAACTCAGCTGCCAACGAATCAAAGAGCGAATGCGATAATGCTACCACAAGAAGATGCAGAACAGGAAGGGGAGGGCGAACAGCTCTCCTCTTCTGAGTTATTGGAGGCTGCCAACAGCCTTAAAGGCGTATTCAATAAACTGGTAGACGCGTATGCCAGCAATAACGACGATGTCACCATCAGTTCGTACATAGCTGCGGTACAGCGGAATCCAACTCACGTTGCCGTGCTGATGAAGATGCTGGGATACATCCTTGCTGAGAGCGTCAATCAGAAAGCATCGATTACTATCACGACTACTAAGAAAGGCGTGAATGGAGCCGAGAACTCCGTCCTGACCTTTATGGTGCGTGACGCCACTGATGAGTATCCCGCGAAGTCCATGGAGATCATTAAGCAGGCCTTCGATAAGACGCTAGATGACTACAAGAAATCCGATCCCCGGTTGAACTAATGACAAAGCTAACAATACTTAATGACGATTTCCACGATAGATCAGTATTCGAGATCAATGGTAAGCACTACGCCCACGTCAGTGGCCACGAGATGAACACCGAGTTCTGGCTAAAGTTGATCAAGAAACTAGGTATTACAGTAGTTATACAAGACGTAGAGATAGTCCATGATTGAGTTCACTAAAGAGAACGTCATGGCTATGATTCGTAAGGATGTCGAAGATCGTATATCTAAAATAAGGACGTTGACCGAGGCGGACTACGAGAACGATCAGAAACCAGCTATAGTACGGAAGCTGTGGGATCTCAACCAGGTCAATGACATGGTATTCTACTCGTTGATGAACAAGCTCCACGTTTACATGACTCTAGAGGGCTGGGAGAATCTTGAGTCGGTAATGGGTAATCTCTTTGATGATGCCTACTTCGGTATCTATTATGAGCCTATCCTCGAAGAAGACGATAACGTCCATGTGGCGTCGTTTCATTTCAAATGGTGCGACGATAGTTACCAAGGTACGGTTAAGCCCAGTGAATGGCCGGCGCTCTTGGATTGGTATTTGGATTTCGCTAAGAAAGAGAATCAGTTCCACGAGGACCTAGAGAAGGACTTAGAGGGGTTCTTGAACAGTGACGGTAATGGTAGATGTTTTGCCATTATCGGAGACTATTGGGATGAGTATCCCAAGGTGTTCAGAACTGCATACGATTGGTGGATAAAGAATAACAAGTACAAGGAAGCAAAATGACAACATACGTAATCGCTGTAGTCAACTCGACTAAGCTATACCCCAATATCGATCCATTCATCCCACAGCCGGCCATGGGTAACATGCTGCCGACGACCAAGGGATACGATGAGAAGTTCCAGGAGAAGCTATTCAAGATCCAGTCAGAGATCGTAGCTGATCCCCTGTTCGCTTACCCAACAGACCTGTCGCTGGCATACTACACTCCAGCCAAGGTAGGCCAGCTACCGGAGAAGCTCAAGGTACAGCGCTTCGTCGGTGATGAGATCCGCATCAAGCAACTGGGTCTACCGGTAGACGTGGATCGCAACGACTTCGTTGTGACCGGCGTCAACCCATTCGTTGACCGTGCATTGCTCACCGGCTTCTTGGCACGCACCAATGCGTCGCTACCATGCTGGTGCAAGCCCGACACCGAGGTCCTGGATATCTGGAAGTTCCTCAGCAGCTCCAATGACTGGCGCACCGTCGCCACACTATGGGATCTCAGTAAGGACCCCATGGAAGCTACTAGGGAGATGATTGATCGTCTCCTGGCTACCCGAATGTGGATGGCAGAGGCTAAGTGAGCGACGACTGTTACGTCTCAGCAGCCCCAATCGATGTCTCGTGCTTACTAGTAACTGCGCTATGGGCGCAGATACGATCAAAAGACCCCAGAACCAAAGTAGGTGCTGGGGTCTATGATCCAGTTAGTGGAGCCATCTACTTGGGGTACAACGGCTTGCCGCCTGGGGTGCCGGATCTGAAGTCCATCTGGGACAACAGAGACGCGTACTCCCCGGGGAACAAGTATCAGTACGCCATTCATGCTGAAGCCAATGCTATCCGTAAAGCTGCACTGGCACTAGGTGACTTATCGAATTGTATTCTTTATGTAACCCATTATCCGTGTCACAGTTGTATGAAGGACTTCATTATCCCATTCGGGATCAAGCATGTTGTCTACATGCAGTCCCGTGAGGATAAGGCTTCAGAGGAGCTGGCTAGTGCCAGTGACATTGAAGTCGTTAGGTCCATGCTTGACGTTGATGTCATTAACGGGACCACCAAGGATTGGGCCGGATGGCCTAAGACTATCACTATCACTGAAAGAAAGAGTCAGTTCACATGACCGCTGAATGCCATGAACTAAGTAGGCGTAAAGACGGTACCCATGAGATGTTTAGCCTCCGGGAGACCCCGTGGCACAAGCTCGGTAAGGTACTAGAAGCAGAGATTACTGATGACCAAGTCCTCGTTGAGGCTGGTCTGAACTGGGAGGTACTCCAAGAGGAGGTATTCGCCGCTAATAACCACGAAGGTGCCGATGGCGCTTTCCAAGCTATCCCGGGCTTCAAGGTCCTGAAGCGCAGCGATACCGGCTTCCCGCTATCCATCGTTGGAGAGCGCTACAGAGTGTTCCAGAACCACGAGATGGTCAAGGCCATGCGTCTTATCGCTAAGGACCTACACGTTGTGTGGGAAACTGCTGGGGCGCTTAGGGGCGGTCAGATCGTGTGGACCATGGGCTACATGCCGGACTTGGTCTATAACGTGAAGAACGACGCCATTAAGACCTACATGCTGATCACCAATGGTCACGGTAACGCTAAGTCGTTAATGCTTACCCCAACTACAATTAGAGTCGTTTGCCGGAATACGCTGCGTATGGCTACTGCCGGCAATGAAGCAGAGCGTCTACGGCGTGCCACTGAAGGGGACTACAGTGATGTCGCTCTTTCAGAGGGTTTCTCGATCCGTCACAATGGTAGCTTAGACGCCATCCTAGCCGGTGTCGTCGGGGCGTACTCAGATATCGTCAAGGACGCAGAATCGACGAAAGCGGTGTCCGAGGCCCTAGCAGACAAAGATATGGCTAGAAAGGACTCCCAGGCCTACTGGCGCACGGTATTTGGCCTAGAGGCCCCAGCTGGCTTAGACGAGGCTGAACGGGTCAAGGCTATGCGCAGGGAAACGAAGATCATTACGAAGCTCGACTCAATCATGGACTCCCCGACATGCGCGGCTCCAGAGATCAAGGACACCCTCTGGGCAGCCCTCCAGGCCTGCACGGAGTACGTTGATCACCACGATGTCAGCGATACCAGTAGTGCTGCTAGGCGGTTCCAGACCGCTAACTTCGGTACTGGATTGCAGTTAAAGCAGAAGGCTTGGGATAGTGCTCTAGAGCTGCTGGGGGCCTAGTGATCAAGCTGACTCCAGTAGAACACCCCAAGAATCCCAAGGACAAGTACGAAATCGAGCTGAACCTCATGCATGGGGACGCCGATAAGAACGAGAACGTCGTAGTCAAATGCAGGGATGAAACTGCCTTTATGAGAATGATGGAGGCGCTCAAGAACATACCACTGCCCACTGGGGCAGGCGGTAAGAGCTACGAGCAGTGGTGCGAAAATGTATTCCAGGGTTGGATACCTAGTGACTGTATCTTCGGTCAGCACCAGAGATGCAGCGCCGCCATAGAAGGCTTTACTGGCTTTTACTGGAACCCAAACGGTATCAAGCATTACGCCGAAGTGATCTGATAGCTAAAAACAAACACAACCCCTGGGCTAACCACCCAGGGACAAGGAAACACATGGGCTGGTACAAAATTTGGTATGTCGGTAATGGTGGCTATGAGTGCGATGAGCGCTACGTAGAGCTATATGATTCTGATGATAAATATGAGATGTCCGAACAAGTCCAGGAGCACCTGGGGCCACTACCCGGTGGAGCCCGTTCGGTCAATTGGGATAAAGTTGAGTATCTCCCGGATAAGGAGTTAGACGAGAAAATAAAGCATCAGCAATGGGTCATCGAGAATGGAGCTGAGAGGGCTCATAAGAAGATCATCGAACTAGAGAAGATGCGTAAACCCAAGGCAGCACGATGAGGTGCTACTGGGGTTGTCCAGATTCTGAGTTACAGGCTCTTATTGATCACCGCGCCTCAAAGACCAAGGAACTGACAGCAGCACATAAAGATGCACGCTGCGTCTACTTTCCCATGGAAGAGAAGTACCAAGTATTCGTGAACCATAAGATGATCGGTAGCTTCAGCTTCGATCAGATTGAAGCCATAGACTCAGCGATACTCAAACTCAAGGAAACACATGACCGATGACGAAATGAGCATTCTGTGGAAGGAGATGCAGACACTGAAGACAACTGTTGAATGGCTGAACACCCGTTTGGATCTAGCCAGAATCTCCGGTACCAGGGAGACACGTAACAAGTACCTCTCTGAGTCGTATCTCCGCCTTACTACGGCGCAGAAATCATTGAGGGAAATCACAGAGATGCTTATGGGTCACGACGCATCACTTCTACACGGAATCTCCTAATGGGACACTTCTCACTACATTGCTGCTTAAGCGGCATCCCCATTAACGAAGGCGCCCCAGTTGCTGGCTGGCATTTACAACCGACAAAGTTCAAAGAGCTGTCGTGTGAGCGATGGCTACCTCTCACGTTTCCAGTCGTAGGTACCTATGATGGGTACGGGCGTATTGAAAACGGTAAAGGCGATAAACTCACTAATGACAATGAGTACCTAGCGCTGTGCCACCAGGACCTCTGGGATGAGCTACCGAGCCTCTGGGATTCCAGAGACGGTGGGTCGATGCAGAAGGCCGTAGAGGATGCGCACAAGGAGTTCCTGGAGCGACGCGATGAAACGTCTGATATGCGATGGCGGAAGTCACCGTATTGGGATGCACATTCAGCAGTCTTCCAGAGGCGCTACCCGCTGACTTGGCTTACTAACCTGTGTCTCGGTGAGCCAGCTGAGAGCGACGGTAAGCCCAGTAAGGAAACGGAGGATTGGGGCCATGAGCGACACTGTGGCCCATTCGAGAAGCTACTTCTCTACCTCGTTATATCG
>Ga0265338_10000542_pt1 | contig 66186 bp, 68 predicted proteins | sample 42126metaG_FD_193579 | JGI IMG/M metagenome (GOLD analysis project Ga0265338, IMG submission 193579) | Rhizosphere microbial communities from Carex aquatilis grown in University of Washington, Seatle, WA, United States - 4-21-26 metaG | ecosystem: Host-associated > Plants > Roots > Rhizosphere...
AAGGACGCGGACCAGAACGCGACCCTGATCCCCTCTCCGGACCTGCCTGAGTCCACAGAGCGCACGCTGGCGGAGATTGGGTTCGGCAGCTTACAGGCTGGGCTGGACTTCGTGTGGGGGCATCCTGGGATCGATAGCGTGCGGCCGAGTGATGAGTTCGAGAAGTTGGGACTGCAGCGCCAGCGTGAGGGCGAGAAGATCGAACGCAGGTGGGTTGAATCCTGGTTGCGGAGCGAGTGATGGGCGCCTACTACTCGGAGTTTGACCCATTCAAAGCCGCATGGCTGCGTGAACTCATCAAGCGCAACCTGATTGCACCCGGAGTGGTGGACGAAAGGAGCATTGCCGATGTCCGAGCAGACGAACTTATGGGATACACCCAGTGGCACCTGTTTGCCGGAATTGGCATCTGGAGTTACGCCGCAAGACTCGGAGTTCATCAAAGCGTATCTCGAAGCCCGAGGTTAGTGCATGACCAACAACCCCAAACTCGCCTCCGACCTCCTCTTTGAAGCCCTCATGGTTGCAGCGCTTGAGGTTGCGCACGACGACGAAACCCAAGCTGAGGCATGCGTAGAGCGCTGGCTTGAGCGTGCCATCCAGATGGACTTGCACAGCAGGTTCCCGAATGCGGCGCAGGCATGAAGCCCTTTGCGTTGGAATCGCCCAGCCCGCCAGCAGGCTTTCACTCGTCCGAGTGGAGCACCCCGCCCACACTATTTCAGGCCCTCGATGCAGAGTTCCACTTCACCCTCGACGTATGCGCGACCGCAGATAACGCGAAGTGCCCCAAGTTCTTCACGTTGGAGCAGGACGGACTCAAAGAGGATTGGGGCCGCGAGACGGCTTAGTGTAATCCCCCGTATGGGCCGGGGCAAATCAAGCGGTGGGCGCGCAAAGCGTGGGAATCATCGAAGCTTGGAGCCACAGTCGTCATGCTCCTGCCCAGCGACACTGGAACTACGTGGTGGCACGACTACTGCGCGAAAGGCGAGTTTCGCTTCATTCGTGGACGGGTGAAGTTTGGAGGTGGGTCTGGCTCCCCCACCTTCGCCAGCGTGATCGTCATCTTTCGTGGGGTGCAGGCATGAGCCCACACGCCTACCTGAACTCCACCGGCCGCCACTCTCACCCCGCAGTGCCGTGCATGAAAGCCCACTTCGACTCCCGGCGCCACGCCTTGAAGTTCATCAACGAGATGCGCAAGAACAACGGGGGAATCAGCGCAGCCGAACGTCCAGGCAGCTTGTACCCGTATCGCTGCACACTATGTCCGAGGTCCCCGTGGCACGTTGGGCATACACCACGAAAGCGCAAGAGCCTATAATCCTTGGGGAAGGGGTAAGGGGATGGGGAGTGCGCACTTAGATGCAGCCACCTACCTCCACAACCGCCCGCAGAAAACCCCTCGTGATACTATTCTTCTCGGTTGTACCGATGCACCCAAAGGCAGTATGAGTAGAGACTTTGCCGCAGCCATCGACGAGCTGCGGTAGAGTTGCGAGCCTGGCGCCACCTGGCCGAATGCGTCGAGTAAGAGCGGAGCCACCCCTAAATGAGCATATCTGGCGCGTTGATAGCAATGGCGTTGAGTGTGTGCGCAGGGATGCTGGCTGGGTATGGGATTGGTGTGGCGCGGTTTGCACCATGGATGCGCAACCATCCCGAGGAGACGATAGAGCGATGAGTGAGCACATCGAAGTCTCCGGTGGGAAGCGTGCGAGCAAGAGCGCGCAGATGTGGGATGAGGCTCAAGCTAAAGCAGATACAGGCATGGCTGTGCTTTGGGTGCAGCAATCTGGGATGATCTGGGTGCAACCGCGGCTTGAAGCGGTGGATGCGGTGCTGGCGAGGTTGGAGGCAAGTTGCTAGCTAACCCGGCCCGAGTCTTCAATCGCCCCAAACCCCTGATTTCCAAGCCATACGAGAGGCGCACCGTGTGCGTACTCCCTGCCCACCAGTTCACGGTCATGCACTGCGGCACGCACACCCACTTCACCCGGGAGAAGGTGCAGGACTCGATTGCACGCGGGGAGATGGTGTACCTGGATGCGCTGGGCAGGCCAACCGGCCGCAGGACGAACACGGCAGGGTTCACCGACAAAGCGGCGGGCACCTGGCAGAAGACGCGCTCGGGCCCGGTGTGCACGATGCAGATGATTGTGGGGGAGAAGGGGAGAAGGATTCCCGCAACTCAAAAGGAGGTTGTAGAATTGTAGGAGTGCGGCCATCCCGCACGGCACCCGTAGGAGGGTGACATGCCTAAACGTGTTGTGAGACACGCCGTTGAACAGCCGCAGGATCAGAGTATCCGGCGAATCCCGTTGACGCAAGGCCAACACACGACCGTCGATGCCTCGGACTACGATTGGCTTATGAGGCACAACTGGCACGCGAGACGGAAGCAGTGGGGCTTTTATGCCACGCGGAATGTCCCCTTGCCGGACGGACGACAGACTACGGTTGACATGCACAGAGAAATACTGGGGTTGAAGTTTGGGGCTACTCCCACTGGCGACCACATCAATCGAGACACATTAGACAACCGGCGGGCGAATCTACGGTTGGCCACGGCTAGCCAGCAGGTGATGAATCAGGGCGTCCGCGTCGATTCTTCTACGGGCTACCGAGGTGTGACGCAGAGAGGCAATAAGTGGCGGGCAAAGATCAACCTCGACGGGAAGCAGATAAGTTTGGGGTATGGATCGACGCCCGAGGAAGTTCATGCGCTCTATCGCGCAGCGGCAGAAAAGTATTTCGGGGAGTACGCCGGCGTGCAGGTGTAACATCTGTTACATGGCAACTCTCAATCTTCGCGGTATCAGCCAAGAGCTTCACCAGGCATTGAAGGTTCGCGCAGCCGCAGAGTCGGTCTCGATCCAATCCCTTTGCGTGAGGTTCATGTGGCAGGGTCTGGAATACGAGGCCACGGTCGACAAGATGTCGTTTGGCACGGCTGGTCACAACTCAACGCGAGTAGGTGTGGGTTCGCAACCCAAGCCAGCCCCTAAGTCAAGCGGGTTCGAATCCCGCCCATCTGGCCCGGATGGAGGCTCGCTGGTGCGGGAAGGCAGAGCGACTGCCAGGGTAAAGACCGAACGTATCGCCACCGGCGCAGCGGGCAAGGCGCTGGCAAGCCGGGCGGTAAAGGTTCTACTGGAGAAGCGACCGCACCTCAATCCAGTCTGCCCATCCTGCGGCGCGCTCAACGGGATGCACTTCAGAGGCTGCAAAGCATGATGTCCTAGCCTGTCCAACTTCTCACCAGACGCACCTAGGCCCTGCCACGAGGGGGTTTTAGCATGAAATTGCAGCGCAAGCCTGTAATCCAGCCAATGTGGAACGAACCCGACAACGCCCCGGAAGCGCGGGTGCGGCACCTGGATGAGCTCGTGGATATGCGCGCACACGCCAAGCGGCTTGAGCATTGCGAACTGCCGGCAGGCTTCCGATTGGTCACCCCGACCCCGAAACAGGCCTGGGTCGACCACCAGATGGTCTGGGTGTTCGTGCTGGGCTGGGCGCCGGTCGACTTGCAGGGCAACCGCTGGTGCGAGGACAAGTATCTGTCGGTCTGCCGGTATCACCAGGCCATCCCCGACGAGATCCAGATGGGGTGGGCGATTCAGGACTTCCAGCGCGAACTTGAGTGTGCGGAGGTAGTCAAGCCGCAAAAGCGGGCAGCGTGAACCTCGGAGGCGTGTTGTGGCTTCTGTTCCTGGCGGCATGGGTCGCTCTGCTGGTGCGGGAGTACCGCAAGCGCGTAAACGTGGACGACGAGGAAACTGCCCCGAGGAACTCAGCGACCTCAACCGGCGGAGCATCAAGCCCTACTCCCACCTCCAACGGCAGGAACGAAAGGCCGTTCGGGACCGACTGAGGTACAAGGGCATCAAACCGACGCGCCGGCAGTGGATGACCTGCGTAGTGGTCACAGCGATCGAGATTCCCAGTTGGGCACTCGAGCGTGCGCACCCAAAGATGAGCCAGTCCGAGCGGCATGTCTGGTTCGCAGGTCGGCCCAGGCGTCCGGCAAAGACGTTGATTGGGCTGGACAGGGATGCAGGTGGAGACCCCGAGGTTGTAACGGTCGAGTGGCGGCCGTGCCCGGTATGTGGCCGGATTCTGCTGGCGCTTGAGGCAGAGGACCGGCGTAAGTTGGACGAGACACGCGGGGGTTTGCAGATGCCCTGCGGTGCGGAGTGTGGCAGTACCGAGGTGGCACCCAATGCAAAAGCAATGCGCAAGTGACAACTGTGAAGAGATGTTCGAGACGATTGGCGCTCGCAAGTTCTGCGACCTCCACACCCCTGCAAAGAAGAAGGGGAGCGGGAAAGCCAAAAAGGTACAGTCCGACGCACTTGAAGAGGTGACGGTGGTCGGCATCGACCTCAGCGAGAAGCAGTTAGACCGTCTCTGGTCAGCTTGCACGATCGAAGAGAAGGGGTTGGCCGTGCAGACCATCCTCGATTACCAACGCACCGAAGAGTAGCACCCGGAGGCACTACCGATGGACAACACCGAAGTTGAAGCAACCCGAGGCCCAGCACTGGCCAAGGAAGACCCTCACCCCTACGAGCGCGACGATGCGCTGAACGACCGGCTCTACAACGTCAGCCGCAAGGTGGACCGCATCCTGAACCGGGAGTCCGTCGAGAACCATGCGGCCATCCTCGGGTTTATCCAGGTGTCCGGCCAGCGGCGGGCGCACGAGTACGAGCTCGACAAGCAGAAGACGGCCAATGCCCAGCGTGACGCAGCGATGGAAGCGGCACGCGAGGCGCAGCGGCAAGCCCGGTTCGGCCCCGGCTAGGAGACTGATGAAACTAAAGCGGCTTGCGGCGGTTCTGGTAGCGGCACTCACCTTATGCGGCACAGGACTCGCCCAATTCGCCACCATCACCGGCACGCTGCAAGGCTCGAACGGCATGCCAGCCCAGAACTACATTTTGAGCTTCCAACTTTCGCAGTTTGGGTACGTCGCCGGAACCGGCGTGGTCTTGAATGTTGGAACTTATTGTGCGACGTCGACCGATGGGAGCGTGGTGGGCGTCCCAAACCCCCTCCAGGCCCCACCGGTCACAACTGGCTTTACCGGCACCCTGCCGCCTGCGAACTACTACGTCAAGTTCGCCTTTTACGATGCAGCCGCGCACGTTACGCTGGTCTCCCCTGAACGAGTGATCAATCTGGGGTCGACGGGCCAGATTCAGGTTGCAGCACCCTTGAGCGGCATGCCCGCCGGCGCCACCGGGATGAAGGTCTACATCTCGACCGCGCCCAACACCGAGACGTTGCAGGGCACGTCAGTCGGCTCGGCAGCCTACATCCAGTCCATTCCCCTGGTCACCGGCGCCGCGGTCCCATCGAGCAACACCACCCTCTGCAAGCAGGTAGCGAACGACGCGATCTGGCCCACCGGGACCGGCTACACGGTTGCGTTGACTGATACAGGCGGCAACACCCTGCCCGGCTACCCGATGATGTGGCAACTTATGGGCCCGAACACGACCATAGACCTTTCGACCGGCTTGCCCTACTACCACGGCACGGTCTACTTTCCCACGCCGATCCTAGCCAGCCCCCTCAACCATGCCTTGCAGACGATCTCCGGACCGCTCGGGCTCTCAGGTTATGACCTGAACAACGTGGGAGCAATCGGCGTGGGGACCTCTCTCCCTGCGTGGCCGATCGATGTTGAGAACGGCCTGATCAATACCAACCTGGGGTACCTGGTCAACGGCGCTGGGCCGCTCAATCACCTCCTGTGCGGGGATGGCACGGAGTTTGTAGACTGCGCATCGGTTCCCGCGGGCGCGATTTCCGGCCTGTTCTACCAGACGGTGCAGACCAACACGACGCCTGTGACGCAAAGGCAGGCGCTGAACTTCTCCCCGCGGTTCAGTCTTACCGATTCAGCGTCACCCTCGCGCACTACCGCAGACCTTGCCACAACCGCTGTGTCCCCTGGCAGTTACACCCGCACCAACCTGACCGTCGACGCCTACGGCCGTATCACCGCAGCCTCGAGCAGTTCCAGCAACTTTACCTCGGTGCAGACTGACGTCACCGGATCTCGAGCCTTTGGGGGAGGTCCGTACACCAATAGCAGCGGGGCACCGCTCGAGGTGGACGGCTGGCTCACGACGACCGCCGGCGGCGCGGATGGCAACATTACCTGCACCAATGGGCCATCGACCGGGACGGAGAATCAGGTCTTCCGAAGCAACCCGACAGCCACCGATGCAGGCGGCAACGCGGCCTTTCACCTCCCGGTGCCCTCGACTTGGAAATACCAGTGCACCATCACCGGGACTATGAACGGTGTCATAGGCAAGTGGTTCGAAACAACTCACTAATCTCAAACCCTCAAGGAGCTTCCACCATGCGCAATCGCATTCTTGCGTCCATCCTCGGGCTCGTCGGGCTGCTCACGGCTCCGGCAGCCTTCGCCCAGAACTCGGTTAGCCGCACTCCCTTCAATCAGACGCAGTACTATGCGACCGATTACGCGCAGTGGGCGATCCGCGGCCAGTCGGCAAACACCTACCTGTTCTCCCCTGGCGGGCTATGCAACGCCTCGGCCTCGGGTGGGCAGTTCTACGTGTTCAACACGAACGCGCCGGTGGCTATCATCGATGCGACCCCGGCAAACTCTGAGATCGTGACGCCCTCGACGGTGACCAATACGGGAAGCCAGTGCGGATTCACGGCATCGCCTGCGAACAATCACTACTCCTTCAACGTGATTTCCGGTACGGCTGGCCTGCAGGAAGCGATCAACTCGATCTCCGTCCTGCCGACCAACTACCCGGCGCTGGTCATCCTGGACCGCAACTTCTTCACGACCGCCGCGTCTCTGCCTGGTGCCCCAACGGGAGGCTCGATCGTCGCTTCGGTCACAGGCACGGCTGGCGTTATCCTCGAAGACGTCACCTCGGCGCCGGCGAAGTACTACGCATGGAATGGAACTGCCTATGTCTCGGTTGGAGCGACTGGTGCCTTTGCAGCGAACTACAAGGTGACGTCGAACACGGTTCTGACGGTTCCTACGGCAGTCTCGACGGCTGCGGCTACCAATGGGCTACTCACAGCCTCAGCTACAGGCGGCACCGTCCCGGCCAGCTCAACCTACCGCATGGCGCTGACCTACGTCGACGCAAGCGGCGGTGAGACGCTGATCTCGGTCGATACGGCCTCGACTGCGACCATCGCCACCAGTGCAGGATCCACCAACTCGATCTCCGTCACTTCGCCGGCAGCTTTGGCTGGGGCGGTGGGGTATCGGGTTTACCTCTCGGCAGCCAGCGGTGCGGCCGCATCGGAAATCCTCTACACCCCGACCTGCGTCAAGTCGGCGCTGCAAACTCAGTTGCCTGGAGTCTGCGCGATCGGTTCATCGGCAACGATCACAGCTATTGTGACGGGGACCGCGACTATCCCGGTGGTTTCAACGGCCTACCCGCGCACAGCCGGGGTTGCGTCGTTCGAATATCCTCCGTTCACAGCCCTTGGCACGGTGGCGTCGACCGCGACGGGTACTTTGGCGGTCATCAACCTGCCTACCGGCTACCTGAACACGCTGGGTCGCACGCTGACCTTCTGCGGCAACGGGTACGCGACCAACAACAACACGACTGGAACGATTGCGCTCAATATGGTGGTCGCTTCGGTGCCTGGCGTGACCTCAATCACTCCATTCACAGCCTCTTACACCACGGCGACGACTACCGCGGTGCAGGTGCCTCTCGACTTCTGCGTGACCACCACAACGGCGGCAACAGGAACTACGGGTACTCTCGAGGTGCATGGCTGGGTTACGACTCGGACAGCGACGGCAGCGGCTGGGCAGGCTGGGCAGACGTCGGTGGACAACATCTTTGCGGTGTCGTCTACGGTTGACCTGACCAAGCAGGATCAGTTGCAGTTCACGATCGTGCCGACCACGACCGGGCTAACGGCTGCGCAGATCCGGCAGTTGACGGTCCAAGTCAGCAACTAGCTCACAACCAGCCGCGCCCGGCTTTGCCTCCGGGCGCGGCAGAATTACCGAGGAAATACCCATGAAAAGCATCGCCCTCTTCTTTGCCCTCAGCCTCTCCGCCTTTGCGCAGTCAGCCCCCAAGCCAGCCCCGACGCCGCCAGCAGTCGCCGCACCCCAACCCCCGCCCACCCTGACCGAGTTGCAGCAGGCCAAGCTCGAGAACCTGTCGCTGAAGTTCACCCTACTCCAGCAGCAGCAAGCCCAACTGCAAGGCCAGTATCAGGCGCTGATTCAGTCGATCGTGGCTGAACACCCCGGATTCCAGTGGGATGCGCAGACCTCGCACCTCGTAGCAGTCCCACCGAAGAAGTAAAGGACGCCCATGAAGAAGCTGCTCGCTATCGCCGTCGTGCTTACCACGCTCGGCCTCCACGCGCAGACTCCCCCTGTCATCGGGCCGGCCAACATCGCCAACACCCTCTATGCCGCGAACTTCGCTGGCTGGACCGTGCCGATGGGCAACAACGGTCCATTCTCATGGTCCAGCCCGCAGGTTTGCACCTCGGCCAACTCAGGTGGAGTGACGTTCAAGCCTTTTGTGGTCGGCTCGCCCATCCGGATCAACGACTCGGCCACCCCATCACACAGCGAGAACGTGACGGTTACCGCGGTCTCGATCATTGGGTCCGGCTGCTCAATTACGACGTCGACGCCGGCCTTCCCGCACTACAGTTTCTTCCTGAGCTCGGCCACATCCGGGCTGCAAGAGGCTTTGAACTACTCGCTACAGACCTTTGGCACCACCAACCCGGCAAGCCTGGTCATCGTGACCCCAGCATTCCTGGGCACGACAAGCACAATCACCTCTTCCGCAGGCTCGGCCGCAATCGGCATCCTGGATGAACGTGTTGCTTGCCCAATCGCCTACTCATGGTCGGGGAGTGCTTACGTGGGGACTAGCCTCTGTGGCGCTGGTAACGGCATCACCGCACTCACTGGGGATGTAACTGCAATGGGGCCAGGCAGCGCGCTAGCAACGCTGGCTTCCACTACGGTCACTCCCGGCAGCTATACAAACGCAGACATTACGGTGGACGCGAAGGGGAGAATCACAGCCGCGGCAAACGGCGCCAGCAGCGGGGGCACAATCGTTGCCTCCCTGGAGTTTCAGATTCCCTACTACAGCCTCTCGGGGACGCACCAGACAGTCACCGGAGACCCGAACTTTACGACGGATGGGAACGGCAACGTCACCGCAAAGAGTGGCGTGTACAACGGAACCGGAACCCCTCTTTCAATTCCTGCAAACGGTACAGTAACGCCCGCAGCAGGGGTGGCTGGGCTGGGCACGGATGATATGGGAAATTGGGTGCGCTCGAACAATGGGGGCGCTCCTTCAATCATGGCGGGACTTGATACGTTCGCCGCTCCTCCTGCGATCGGGAACACGACCGGAGCGCCTGAATTGCGCGTCACGGCGACCAATTATCCCTACACCGGGTCTAACTTCTGGACGGCGCAGACCACGAGGTGCAGCCAAACACTTCTGCCTGATGATCCCGGTGCTGTCGGCGAAGGAAGCATCTGCATCACCATCTCACAAGACAACAGTTACAACCCCGGATGGATGTATGGATCGCCGGGAACAGGCAGTGACGTTGCAGGTTTTGGGCATGGCACCCTTTCGGTGTTCCCAGTCAATAGCTACAGCAATGGCATCGATCAGGGGTTCGGGTTCTACGGAAATTACTTCAAGGCCGGGGATGTGCAGCTTGAGAGCCTTATTGGATATTTCAAACCTGCGGCTATCGCTGGATCAGATGAAGGCGTCGTTCTGAATCGTTCCGTGATGTCGGAAGTCGATCCTTACACCGGAACAGTTGTCTCGACCACCGATGGAACGGGATACAAGAATGTCGTCCTGACATGCACAGCGAACTGCGCCGATATTGGACTGAACTCCCCGCTTATCGACACAACCAGCCCAGTCAGCGATACGGCTACCTACGTATCAACGGGCACTTACGGCAACAACATCACCCTGACGACGACCTCAGTAACTTCCTCGATCACTGGAACGCTGGCAGCGGATATTGACGTTCCACGCACAGTTGGAAATTCTACCGGACGCCTTTCTGCGGGGACGGTGACGATCAACTTCAATGTGACGGGTGGCAGCCCAATCACTACCTCCACAACCTGTTCGATCATGGGGCCAGCGTTCTTTGAGACAGTGATTCCTTCGGCGGTGGGGAGCCTGGGTGGAGGAGTTCAGTCTGTCACGGCAACCTACCACTACTCACACTCAAGCGGCGCGACGTTCTATTGCGGAGGATCGGCAGGGCAATACATCGAAGAAACCGAATACAGTGTGGGCGCGAAGCGGTACGTTGAGAACATCTACGGTTCAGTATCCCCACACACTCTTCTCGTCGGGCATCAGATTCCGAACGCAGCGCAGTCGGTCTTTCCAACCACCGGAAGCCATGCGGTGAATATATATCCCGGCGGGGAAGTGGTTGGAGTGCTGAATCCTTCGAACTCGACTCCTGACGGAGCCTATCTTGCAGTTGAAATGACGGGTGCCGCATGGACTCCGACCGACACGGTAGAGAACGTCAACAACATCGCGGCGGGATACGTTTGGGAGTTTTTCGGCGCGGGCGGCTTTCCAATCGACAATCCATTTGCATCTCGCATCGGACACTTGGACGAATGGACCGGCTATGGCGGAGGCCAGGCCGAAGGTAACGGAGTCTGGGAATTTATCAATTGGAACACGACATCTGGATATTCGGGGGCTGGGGGAAATGAGAGCGCCCCCTACTTGATTCGCGTCCGTGGCGCTGTTGCCAATGGAATAGCATTTGATTTTCCTCCCCTTATATCTGGCAACAAAGGAACAGGCAATGGCGATGGCTATTTACTCTCCATTGCAAATGGTCCTGTCGCAGGAGCGAGCAGTATAGAGGGGATTTTTAGCCAAGGGGATGCGGCGGGACAGTTCACCTATGACCACGCAACGAGTAAGTTCAACTTCGCTGCATCTGATTTGACATTGAACGGCAACTCAGTCCTAACCACAGCATCTCCAGTGCTGACAGGAACGGGAACCACAGATTGTCTCTCAAAATGGTCCGGTGCCAGTGCGCTAACTGATTCGCACATTTGTGAGTCTGGGGGGAATCTCAACGCCTCGGAGCAGGTTTCAATTTCCACTTCCACCCCAATCGCTCTTTCGCTGGCAACTTCAGCGACAAACTACTCCGGCATTGCGATTAACAATACCTCTGGAGGCGGCGACTACTGGTGGCTGATTACCCGCGGCTCGAGTGTGTCTGTACCTGGGATTCTGGAATTTTTCGACGTATCGAAGGGATACAGTCTTGCTCAGGACGGGAATGGTACTGCTTACGTTCCGTCGATAGGATTCTTGGGGTTCTCAGGCGCTACAAACCCGGCTGATGCTCCTTGCGACACCGGATTTTCGCGTGACTCTGGTGGTGTGATCGACGTAGGGAATTGTACGGCAGGCAACAAGAGTGGCACGCTGAACGCAGCCAATGTCACCGCCAGCGCAACCGTACAGGGCTTGCAGGTCATCGCCACCTCCAACTTCACCGCGACCGCCGCACCTCTGAGCGTGGCGTGCAGCACTTCGGGAAATATTCTGTGGTCTGCGCCTGAACGCGGGGCTTCAGATCAGAAAGTGATCATCTACTTCAACGCCTGCCTCGGAACGGCGACGATCACATTTCCGGGGACGTATGCACAGACACCTGGCATCTACCCATCCTCGGCGACCACGGCAGGACTGGTAACGACTCTCAGCACCTCCTCAGCAACAGTGACGGGCGCGACCACAACCGGATTCTTATTCTTGGAAGGGTTCTAGTGAGACTCATCGCCCGCATCCTCGGAACTGCGTTGCTCCTGCTGTACGCGGTGGGCGGGTTTGCGCAGACTGCTGTCGTCCTGCAGCAAGCCCCATCCAGCGGGGATGGTGTGTTTGTTGCGACCTTGCCAAGCCACACGGCGGGCGGGATGTCATGCGTTAAGTATTGGGACAACGGCGGCACCCCTCCTCCTGATCCCACAAACACCGCGGGCTTTGTATGGACTTCACCGTTGGGATATGCCAATGGGAAGGAGATTTGGTGCGCACCCAAAACCGCCTATGGGTCTGCGGACACGGTGACGGTTGCATCCAGCGCATACCACGGCCAAATCATCTTCGCCGATTACTCTCTCGTCACAGCCTCGGACGGGAGTGCAACCGACACAGGCAATGGCACGACCCCGTTGGTCAGCTTTGCGATCAGCGGCAGCAACGACATCGTTATCGCTCTGTGCAGCACAGGCAACGGCGACGGGGTTCCGGGGGCTGGGTACACCGCCTTCACAGGGTTTGGGACGGGCTACTTTATAGCAGAGTACGGCACGACCTCAACCGGGCCTGCGGTCGCCACCTGCACCCAGGGCTACGCTAGTTGGAGTATTTATGCTCTTGCACTGTCAGCTCCAGGAGGCACACCGACTGCTGCGACTCCAACTTTCTCTCCGGCGGCGGGGACGTATAGTTCTACGCAGTCGGTGGCGATCTCGACTTCAACCAGTGGGGCGACGATCTGCTACACCTCGGACGGCTCAACACCCACAGCAGATGGGGCAGGCACCTGCACGCATGGAACGACCTACACGACGGCTGTATCTGTGGCAACCACCCTGACCCTCAAGGCGATAGCGTCAAAGAGCGGCTATACCGATTCAGGCGTTGCCTCCGCCCTCTACACGATCACTGCGCCGTCGATTGTAATGACCCCGAACGTGCCTACCTATAACTTCCAAGTCCTGCCGGGTTCGACGCGCCAGATCAGCACGCAGATAGGCAACGGATCGGCTACCCCCTGCGGACCGGGCACAACCCCATCCTGCGTGGGAACTGTGGACTGGTCGGTTGTATCGGGAAGCGCGACCTTTACCGACCCAACCCACACCGCAGTCTCCTCGATCACAGGCGGACTGGCGACGATCCTGGTCAACATCGGCGCCACGACAGGAAGCTGCTCCATCACCGGAAGCGCGATCGGCACTTACGGGGTTACGTCCACGACGACGGCCACGGTGCGAGCGACTTCCACCGATGATCCCACGCAACACGCTGACTTCCTTTTCAACGTTTGCGCCCAGACCACAACGGTAATCGTCGCGCCAGCCTACCAGCAGGCATTCCAAGGGCAGAAGATGACCTTGCAGTCGTGGGTTACTGGAGATACGGACGAAACCGGAACCTGGAGCATCCTCACCCAGCCCGGAGGCGGGGATGGGGCTTTGGCTGACACCGGCAACCGGGACGCACAATTCTCCGCCACCGTGACGGGACGCTACGTCATCAAGTACACGTCGCACTCGGACGCCAGCAAGAATGCAACCGGAATCGTCTATGTCTCGCCCAACCCTCTCCCCAGCTACGCAGTCACCCCACAGGGCACCCAGCCCCGCGAATGTTACGTCGATCCCGCGCTGACTGGGGGAGATTACGAAGTCGGCCCCGGCCAAGCCTACACGACCATCCAATCGACTCCTGCGGCGAACACTCTGGCGGCTGGCTCAATCATTCGCATTCATCCCGGCACCTATGCGGAGTATTACCAGATCCACAACTCTGGCACGGCAACTCAGCCAATGATCGTCTGCGGCGTGGCTGATACGGACGGGACTCTTCCGGTTGTCACAGGAAACAACGCCACCGGGCAGGCGGGAACATCGATCTATGCTGCGGCGGGGTGGGGCGTTCTCTCCCTCTGGGCAGGTGGTTATGGCAGTGGCACTCCCTATGGGTACTGGCAGGCGGGTTCAGCGGGACCATCCTACGTCTCTATCACTGGCCTGCACGTCATGGATGCGACCCCAGCCTTTACTTACACGCAGCCCGGTGGAGTGGCGGCAGGATGCCAAGGCTCTGGGCCGTCCTTGACCACCTGCAACTACATCGTTGGGGCTTCGGCCATCAACCTGCGTGGCGGGTCGTATATCGACATCGCCGGGGTTGAGATGGACACCGCTACCAACGGCATCTTTACCGCGACGAACACGAACAACGGATGGGCTAACGTCACGCAGGAGGTGACAGTAAGTGGCAGCCATATTACGAACTCTGGCTGGGCGACCGACTACACCGAGCACCAAGCTTATCTTCAGAGCTTCTACATGCTGTTCGAGGGCAATCTGGTAGACAACTACCTCAGCACGGCGGCGGGAAGTGAAATCAAATGGCGCGGACTCGAAGGCATCTTCCGCTACAACAATCTTGGCACAGGCCCGCAGCGAGACTTTGATCTCGTTGAAAATCAGGACGGCGGGACGTACATGAATTTCGAGTGGTATCTCAGTAACCCCGGCCAGACCAACTGCGCTCAATCGCTCTATTGTCTGGGCGACACAGCCGGAGCGAACATCGTTGCTGGCTACCAGGAGTCACAACAGAAAGACTTCGTTTATGGCAACGCCATCTTCGGAGCCTCCGCCGTCTATCAGATTCATTATGCCGAGGATCACGATTCAGGCATGAGCGACCGCAACGGGACGCTCTACTTCTACTCGAACACGCTGGACAATGCGCAAGTGGTGTTTGATCAGGGCAGCGGGGGAGGCTACAACCCGATCCTCACCCAGCGATTTGATGCGCGGAATAACATCCTTTGGCCTTCAGGCACGGTTCCCGGCGTGGCTTTCAACAGGAATGAGATGATCATCCTGAATCCGACCACGAACCTGATGCGGACGAGCAGCTTCTCAATCACTACACCCATCACCGGAGGCAGCTATTCAGGCCACACGGCGAACGGCTGGAACGCGGGATGCGACTACACCTGCTTCTGGCCGCTGACGAACCCGATCAATCCGCACCTGTACGGCCTGACGAATGCGAACTATCTCTCGACGGCAACCCAGCCGTACGATGGCACGACGCTGATCCCTCCGGGCGGAAGCGCAGCAATCGGGGCAGGGACGCCCTTGAGTGGCGTTCTGGCTACAATGCCGGTCCGGTGGCAGTGGAACGTAGCGACGGGCAGCCTGACGCCACGGCTGTACCCTCTGACGATTGGGGCGGAGGATCAGGCGGGCAGCACCCCCACGGCAGCCACGCCAACCTTTAGCCCGGTCGCCGGCACCTACACGGGCACACAGAGCGTCACGACCTCGACTTCGACCAGCGCGTGCAGTGCGTACCTCTACACCGGAACGACCAACCCGCCGACCGTCAACACGAACACGATCAGCGTTGCGGCCTCCGAGACGGTCTATTCGTACGTGCACAGCTGCCCAGGGTATCTCGATTCAGCCATAGCTTCGGCTGCCTACACGATTACGGCTCCCAGCAGTCCGCAGCTCACCATAGGCGGGCATGGGGTGACGATCAATCGCGGGTGCGTCATGACGGTGACGTGCCCATGAACTTTACAAAAGAACAAACCGAAGCGATGTGCGTCAAGTACGGGCCCCAGGTCGGACCGCTGCCGGCTGGCGTCGACGGCACTCAACTCTTGTGGGGGATGGTAGGAACCGAATCATCCTTCGGAACCGACTGTACTCCGCGGCATGAGCCAGCCTTTGATGTTGGGGGACGGTACGGCAGCAGCCCGGTTATGGTGGCACTTCTGGCGAAGTATGGTCCTGCGGCCGCTTGCTCGTACGGACCTCTTCAGATCATGCTCTGCAACGCGACGGGAGCATCTCCGCAGGACTTTGATACTCTCGACCAGGCATTTCAATTGACACTACCTTTCCTCAACTCGCGGCTACGTAGATTCAAGCCGCAGAGTCTTGCGGAGATCGGGGAAATCTGGAACGCAGGCTCTATCCGGCCAGATCCCACTTACGTAGCAAAATTGCAGAGCAACTACGTTGTACCAATGGGAGAATAAGCGAAATGGCGGATTGCGCGGGCTATGATGCACGCTGGCACGAAGACTTGGGGGCACAAGTGGAAAAACACCACGAGGCTATCCACGGCAACGGCGACTTAGGACTAAAGACCAGGGTTAGCACAATCGAAACCTACATCGCCGACCGCAAGCACGACCGTATGTGGCTGATGGGCATTCTGGCGGGGATTCTCGTTCTCCTGGGGCATCAACTCATCAACGACTTCATGGGGCGCTTCCAACTTGTTGCGCCGCAGGTCACGCAGACCTCGACCAGCACTGTAACCGATACGACCAGCACGACCAAGACGCAGAAGCCAACAGGGAGGTAGAAGATGAACGACTTGCGTACAGAACTGATCCGTAATCTTGTAGGCTTCTTCCTCGTTGGCGTCGGCATCACCGTTATCGTCCTCGGTGCGCATTGGCATATGGACGTGCTTATCACCCTCGGAACCGCAACGTTGATCCCCGCCGCGCTACTCTCATTACAGAGCAAGCACACACCACCATCGGACCCAAACGACCCAAAGTAGCAAGCCCGAAAGGGCAGGAGAGCAACACCATGAACTTCCTCAAGGCTATCGCCAAGCCGTTCGTCAGCATCTTCCACTTCCTCGCTTCCCCCAAGGGGCAGGCTTTGATCTCCACCGGAGAGGCCATCGTGACCGTCATTGATCCTGCACTCGCCCCAATGATCTCCCTCGCAAACTCATGGATGGATAAGGTCTTGACCACTGAGCAGTTGGCTGTGACCGCCGGCCAAGCCACCGGAACCGGGACACAGAAGGCCGCTCTCGTCATGCAGGCAATGGCGCCGGAGATTGCAAAATACTTCCCGGCCGCAACCGCCGCAGAGATTATGAACGCGAACAATGCGATCGTGGCCTTCCTGCAGGCGTTCAGCACGCCCGCGACTCCTGCTGCAACACCAACCCCCGCTCCAGCTCCCGCACCAGCAGGCTAGACCGATGCAGAGCCTAGTCATCCGCTTCATAGATGAGCCAGATTGGGTTAGTCGTGCAATTACCTGGACGACTAACTCTCTCTGGTGTCACACGGAAGCACTCAACCGTGCCGGCACTGGCTGGACCGGAGCTCATGCAGGACCTGGGGTGGAGACTCGCGCGCTGAACTGGTGCAAGCCATTACGGGAGCGTCGCTACGCCATCCCTGTATCGGCTAAAGATTACTCGGCGGCGCACGACTTCTTAGAATCACAGTTGGGCATCTATTACGACTACCGCGACATCTTCGGACTACTGATCCACAAGCGTGTCTGGAGTCCGCAGCGGGTCATATGCTCGCAACTTATGACCGAGTTCATGCAGCACGCGGGACTCCAGCCGCTCAATGTCCTGCCGCAATTCTCGGCGCTGATTACACCGGAGACCTTGCACCTCTCGCCTATCTTCATCGGGCGGGGCATCTTCCATATTTGATTCGAGGTACAACAATGACCATCCGAAAGATGATGTGGTTATGCCTTCTTGCCTGCACGGTTACAGCCTCGGCGCAGTACACGCCAACTGCGTACCTGATGTTCGACGCATCGGGAAACCCATTTCCTGCAGGCAGTGGGGCGCCGCTAGGCTATATCCCTCCCAGTTTTACCTGCTACACGAACGTGACCGGCAGCGTATTGCCGTGCAACTTCTCAGGAGTGGGCACAACTCCTGTTCAAATATCCTCCACTTTTGTAGGCGTGCCTGCTAATTCTCAGGTTCTTCTCTACATCCCCGCAACAGCAACACTAACCATTGCGGCCTCATGTGCGGGGTCGTACTTTCATGCGCTGGTGGCTGCCACAGGCTCAACTGCGTTTCTAGTAAAAGACCTGACTACCTCTGCCACGCTATGCACTGCGACGTTTGCCGGAAGCGGAACGGTCGCTACGTGGTCTGGGCCAGGGGGTACAGTTTCTCCGGGTGACGATATTGAGATTGTTGGCCCCGCTTCGGCAGACGCCACGCTCGCGACTTTGGGAGTAAGTATCTATGCGACTCGCTAAACTCCTGCTCGTGATGCTGTGCCCTACGATGGCGTGGGCGGCGGCATGTCCGACTGGATACAGCAACCGCGCTGAGTTCGTGGTTCCGTATCAAAGTCTCGCTTCAACGTTGACGAGTTTCCCTGTGTTGCTCGCGTTCAATGGCATCACGACCAGTTTGGATGGACTACCGACGACGACATGGTTCAACGTGCCGGGATTGAAAACAAATGTGCTGTCAAGCGGAAACGACATCGTATTCTGTGATGCGGCAACATCAGGAAACCTGCTCAACTTCGAGCGGGTGTTCTGGACGAGCACCACCGGGGCGAGCGAGTTCTATGTGAGCCGCACCCTCAGCAACTCTGCGAATACCGCAATCTGGATGTTCTGGGGCAAGACTTCGGACTCCGACCATTCCTCAGCAGCGGCGGTTTGGAGTGCGGCGAATTACGCCTACGTCAACCATTTCGGCACCAATGGGTCTCTCTCTGTGGCAGACTCGGCAGGAAACTATACTCCGATAAACCACAGCGGCGTAACTGTCGCGGGCGTCGTTGGGGGTGGAATCAGTTTAGCCACTTCGCAGTATGTTGATTCCGGAGCGTCAGTCGGGACGCTGGCTGGGAACATCACCGTTGAGTTCTGGTTGAACCCAGAGAATACCTCACAGGCTGCATCCGTTGTGGATGATCTGGATGGAAGCTTAGTGGGCTATAACACAAACTTTACCAATACTTCTGGCGGTTCTCTCAACCTTTCATATCAGGTCGGAGTGCCGGGAAACATAAATAACACTAACGCTACAATCCCCTTTGGCCCCCCATGGACCCATGTTTCTGGAACAACTCAAGGCACATCAAATGTTTTGTACTTGAACGGCGTGTCGGCTGCCACGTTCACACATGCTCTTGCTGCTGGTTCGTCAAATCTAAGTGTGGGGCGTTATACAGGCGGAAATAACTCTTTCTGCACCGCTTGCTATGTGGACGAGGTACGCGTATCAAGAACAACAGCCCAGTCCGCTGATTGGGAAAATGCCGTCCACACTACAATTGCCACGCCGAACGGTTTTGCCATCATGCTCGATGCCTCCACGCCTGCCGGAATGACTTCAGGCGCATACTGCGTTCCCGTTACAGTCGCTCATGCCCAAATCCCAAACACTGATCAGAGCAACTTTCCCCTCCTGGTGTTTGGCACGTATGGCTGGATGGCGGACACTACCCATAACGGCTTCGCAGTCAACGGAAACGCAGGCCACGATATTCGCTTTTATTCGAACAGTGGATGCACCTCATCGCTCGCGTTCCAGCGCGTCTACTGGACGAACACGACAGGCGAGTCGTCGTGGCGAGTTCGTGTTCCGACGCTTTCGCATACAAGCGACACGACGGTGTACGTGAAAATTGGAAGCTCCGCTGACACTTCCGACCTCTCAACTCTCTGGATGGGGACATATAACTACATCGGCGTATTCAATGGCGGTTCTCCGGTGAGCCTGAGTTCGTCGGACTCTGGAAGTGGGAATTTAGGTCTAGGCTGCGATGCGCAAGTCCAGTCTATCTATAGCCCAGTCGGGGGCGGGTTCTACTTCCCAGCCGGGGGCTACTCCTGCGGCTATGCACCTTCGACCACTGGCGAAAACATTGGGCAGTACGGTTATCCGGTAGGCAGCGCAGTCGGCCATATTCGCATATGGGCCAAAACTATAGCGGCAACGAACAGCGGTGCAGGTGTCAACTTCGTAGGCTATGGCAAGGCTAATAATAACGGTCAGCGCGGTTTTCAGACCGAGTACAGCGACTCTGCGCAATACACCGGAATGCAGACGCTTACCTTCCCATCGAACCCAGCAGTGACGTTCACACAGTCCACAACCAACGTGTCCACTCCATCCTTCTACCTCGACAATAACTGGCACCTGTATGACTTCGACTACCCGACAGCGGCGGGACAACTCAGCACATCGAGCCTCTACATTGACGGCGTTCTGGCAAGTCCTCCCTACTACTACGCTGGGGCTAACACGACGGTTCTCAACACAGATAACGGAGCCTGCACCGCGACTGGAAGCTGCGGAACCGATGTAGCTGAGGTCAGAATCGGCAGGACCGCAGCACACGGTATTGATTACTTTGTTGGCTTGGCCGCGCAGTTTGAGGTCACCAATGTTTCTGAGAGTTCCGATATGGTCAATGCCCGCTACAACAATGAACGTTTCCCCAACACCTTCTACTCGTTCGGGACTGCATCGCCTTTGTCGTCCGCGCAGCCCATCGTAACTGTGATTTTTTGATATATCTCAACGAACCAAGGCATCCAGTAGCGGAGGAAAGAAAGTAAAGGAGCAATTATGAGCAGACAGGGCGGCGGTAACTTCACCAAGACAATCATCGATGTGGGCGCTGCAGGTGCGCCGACCGCCATACTCGCAACCGGCCCGGTGGTTTACTTCGAGATTGAAGAGAGCCAGGAGACGGCGGCCGGAGCAGCTAACGTTCCGCAGGGGCTGAACTACAAACTACCCAACGATGCCTTTGCGCATAAGATTCCCCTGATCCCCGGGGATGTTGCAGGCATTGGCGATCGCAAGGCCAGGACCGGAGAGCATGGTGGCGGCTCGATTCTCGGCAATGGAACGAGCTTCATCATCGGACTCGGAGCCACCGCAGCAACGACCATCGCCAAGATCGAGTCGCTCACTGCGACCCCAACCAGCGTGATCTTGACGCAGTATTACAGCTAAACGCATGAAATGGCCTTGGATCGTCTCAGGCAACCGGCACCGCCGGCTGCTCAGGAAGTACCGCGAGTTGAGGAAGGCCAATAAAGCTCTGCTTACCGCGATGGATCCGGTCAATCTGGTCGAGCAGGCTTTGCCTGACCCAACCTCCGCCGATGCTGAGAAACTGACCGACTACACCGGCAAACTCACCAAAGAAAACCTGAAAGCTATTTTCCGCAGAGAGACGCAGCAGCCGCGCGTGGGAAGAGGGTAGATGGACACACAGATGCTCGACGCGGCCACCGCTCCCAGTGCTCCTGAAGAGAAGCAGCCCGCATACTCCGTCGACAATCCCATGACGGTAACCGGGGACGAGCAGGTTGCGCAGCAGGGCATCACCGACGACGACAAGAAGAAGCTGGTCGACGTCATCACCGCCTACCGCACCCAGTGGGCCCCGGACCGGCTGATGCGCTTCGCCAACTGGCAGAAGAACGGGATGTACTACCGCGGCCAGCAGATCATCGAGTGGGACTACCAGTCGAACACCTACGTTGACGTCATCGCGTGGTTCCGGCAGGAAGGTAAGGCGGCCGCCGGGCAGGAGATTGGGGCAGAGAAGTACATCAACAACATCACCCAGATGCTCGGCACGGGGTTTGTGGGCACGATGTCCCGCGGCATCCCGCCGACCGTCATCCGGCCTGAGAACGCGCAAATCCTCGCAGACGTCACGACCGCCAAGGCTGCGCAGGACGCAATCACGATCATCGAGCGGACGAACCACATTCGGGAGATGGTGCGCGAGCAGAACACTTTGCTCTACCTCTACGGGGTCTATTTCAAGTACACCAGGTTCGTGTTGGACGGGAACGCCTACGGCTGGGACGAGGATCCGCTGTACGGCGAGATTCAAGTACAGAAGCCCGACCGGATGCGCTGCAAGGCGTGCGGGATTGAGACACCTATCACGCAGTTGCCGCAGCAGCAAGACCCGCCCTGCCCGGAATGCCAGGAACCTTTAGGCCCGGGGAACTTCTGGCCCGCGGAGTCCTCGACCGAGATCGGCTTCCAGGGCATGAAGAAGTCGCCCAAGGGCATGGTGCGCTGGACCGTGCACGGCCCGATGGAGATCGACGTCGACCCCCAGGCCAAGAGCCTGTGCGACACCCCGCTTCTGGCGTTTGACCAGGAGATTGACATTGGCACGGCCAAGACCACGTTCGTTGCGAACTGGGACAAGATCACCGCCGGAGCGCAGAACCCCACCAGCCCGAACTCGGACTACGAGCGGTTGCGCCGGAACGACAACTACTCCTACGGATGGGCGTACACGTCCGACGTCGAGAACCAGAGGCCGACGTACTCGCAAGTCTGGTTGAAGCCGGAAGCCTTCGCGCGCACGGACGACGAAGCATTCTGGCAGAAAATGAAGGGGATTTACCCGCAGGGCTGCAAGGTCTCGATGATCGGCCCGGAGGTGGTCGAGATTCGCCCGGCAGTGCTCATCAAGGAGTGGTCTTCCTGCAAGCTGCACCAGACGTTTGGAATGTACTCGCCCTCGATCGCAGACAACGTTGTGCCGTTCAATGAGCGGTTCAACGACACCATGCAGCGAATCGACGACCACATCCAGCGCTGCTCGGCCGGTGTAATCCTTGGCGATGCCTCCCGGCTGGATCGCAAGCAGTTGGCCGGCAAGGTGATGGATTCGGGCGTTATCAACTTTGTGAAGACCATGATGGGCGGGCAGAAAGTCGCTCTCTCGGACATGCTGCACCAGTTCCAGTTCCAGATCGACCAGAACATCATGTCGTACCCGAACATGCTCCTGAACTTTGCGGAGCTCATCTCGGGAGTGACGCCGCAGACCTTCGGCGCCGGCACGCAGGAGGGGATTGAGACCGCCAAGGGGCAGGCCCAGGCGCTGTCGACTGCGCAGGGAAGGCTGAACATCTTCTTCGACAACGAGAAGGAGGAGCACTCGGTAGCTGCGCAGAACGCGATTGAATGCCTGCAGGCCAACATGACCGAGGACATTTACGAGGTCATTCAGGAGCAGGGTTCGGAGTTCCGCAACCAGTACGTGCACCTTGACGAGATGAAAGGCCGGGTCAAAGTCTACCCGGATCTCGACCAGGGCCTGCCGCAGTCGCCGGAAGAGGTACGTGCAACCTTCGAGAAGTTGGTCGAGCAGGCCAAGGACAACCCAGTGGTGCAGGAAATCTTCAAGGAGGTTCCGAACCAGCAGGCGGCGATGGCATCGATCGGGACGCCGGATATGGTTGTCCCCGGCTATGCACAGACGGCAAAGACCGAGCAGGACATCAACACGCTCATGTCCAAGCCGAGCATCCCAGCAACCGACCCGCGCACCGGCCAGATGAGCATGCAACTCCCTGCCCTGCCCGAGAAGGATGCGACCGACTATCCCGAGCTCTACAAGACGGTCAAGCTGTTCAAGCAGAAGAACGCCGACTACAAGACCAAGAATCCTCGCGGCTGGGCGCAGCTCACCCAGTACGTCGAGGCTGCCAAGCAGATGGAGATGGAAGAGGCAATCGAGAAGACCAAGCGCATGCAGCAGGTTCACCAGGCAGGGGCTCCGCCGTCTCCAGAGTCCAATCCTGCCGTCCAGCAGGCGCAGCAGTTACTCCTTCAGGACGCCGCAGACGAAGTAACGAACCTGACCCGCATCAGTCATATGCCTCCGCTTGGACCTTCTGGATCGATGGCCGCACAGGTGTCCGCAGGTTCCAAAATTTTGTCGGCAGCATTAGACGCACAGAAGCAGTCAGCAGCATAAACTTTATCCATGCCATACGGTGTCATTTATTGCCTCACAAATCTCGCTAATGGAAAGTTCTACATCGGGCAGACCTCGCAGGCTCCGACACTGCGGCTGTATCAGCATTTCAAAGATGCCGAGCGCAAAACGGGACCCCTGCAAGCCGCGCTACGAAAATATGGGAGGGATGGCTTCTCGTTCGAAGTTCTTTCTGAGGCTGATAGTGCTGACGACCTAAACCGACTTGAAACACTCTGGATACTGAGCACGAATGCTAATATCCGCGGGATCGGATACAACTGCGATAGCGGGGGAACTAGTAAGACGGCAAATGCGGAGACGCGAGAGAAATTGCGAGTAGCTCATTTAGGGAAAAAGCAGGGGCCTGAACAAATTGCCAAGCGTGTTATGTCTATGAAAGGGAAGAAACGTTCCGGGGTTGCCTTACAAAATCTTGTGAATGGTGCCCGTAAGCGCAGTGCCCAACTAACCCCAGAGCAGCGCTCCGCAATGGCGGACAGGTTCAGACTTTTCGCAACGGGCAGAGAGCCTCCTAACAAAGGCAAGAAGGGCATTCAGACGCCATGGAACAAGGGAATTCCGATGTCCGAAGAGATGAAATCTCGTCAGAGTGCCCTGCGTAAAGGAGTGAGTTTGAGTCCTGAGCACAAGGCTCGCATCTCGGCTGCGATGAAAGGTAAAATGCCGACAGTGAATTTGAGACGCAAAGCAGCTACCGCAGCATAAGGAGTCCCACATGAAACACAGAGATTTCGTAGTTCTCGTGCGCGGCGAAGAGGAGATAAATGCTCTCGTCGCTTCCTCGCACGTCGTCACCACCCCAGCAACACAAACCGTTCCTGCGTTCGATACGGAGCACCTGACGCTGGTGTTCATTGAACCTTCCGGTGCAGGGCAGACCACCGGCGAAGGACTGCGCAACTCGATCAAGGTGCAGATCGATGTGCCTCCGGTGGATGTGGGCAAGCACTTCGGATGGAAGGAAGTGGACGATGCCGAGCCACAGGTGGACCAGACCGCTTTCGACTCCGCGATTGCGTGGCGCGAGTACGCAGCGAAGCTCGAAACTGTTGTAATTACTGATGGCCATCCAATCGGACGCATAGCCTCTGATGAAACCCGCACAGAACCGCCTACGGCAAGCTATTGCCCAGTGATGACGATCAGCCGAGAACCGGTGCCCGCCGAGCAAGTATCCGTCGCGACAGCGGATTCCGCACCTTCCGAGCCTGAAGTGATGCAGCCGGACCCCGCCGTAGTCGAAGCTGCACAGCCTGTCGTCGAGGCTGATCCTGCCGTCACGGAAGCCGCTGCAAGCTAGTCTCACAAACACGTTTACTGCACAAACGGGTCACCTTCGGGTGGCCCGTACTTTTTGCCCCGAGGTCATACCATGCCAGAAGGAACTGCCGTAGCTGCACCGCCCGCCGCCGCACCTGTTGCCGCGCCCGCTGCTTCCGCCCCCGTCTCTGCCCCGGTTTCTACCCCTGCCGCAGAACCAGCCGCTCCAGTCGTCGCCACGCCCGGCCAGAGCGAGGCTCCCCCCGCCGCGGCCGCTGCTGCCGCCGAGCCTTCCGCCGCAGCCGCTACAGCCGACGCCCCCAAGCGGGAAGACTTCCCCATGGACGCTGGAGGCATCGAGCAGTTCCTGAAGGCCCGCAACGCCTGGGAGGAAGAGCACCCGGACGGCACGGTACTGACCACCGGAGACGAAGTCATTGATCCTGATGCCCCGGCTGCCGAAGCCGCTGCCGCCGCAGAAGCGGAGGACAAACCAGCCGCAGAGGCAGACAAGCCCGCAGACGCCAAGCCTGCGGAAGTCGACGCACCGACACCGGCAGCGCTGGCCAAGATTCTCGAAGACAACCCGGACCTGAAGACGGCGCTGGAGGCTTCCCCCGAGGCAAAGGGCGCTATCTGGTCGATGGCGCGGCAGAACGCCAAAGCCGCTCCAGTCCTCGAAATCTTCCCGAATGTAGAGGCTGCCAAGTTCGCGCAGACCAACGCCAACGATTTTGTCACGCTGAAGACCGCTTTCACCCTGGCCGACTCGCCGGAGAAGATTGCCAGCGCATCCGACCTGTTCCTCGAGCAGTTCAAGGTGGTGGACGACAAGGGCGCACCGGTGCTCGACGCAAAGGGCAATCCAACCTACGGCGATGACCTCGAGCTTTTCACGAACCACATGACGACGCGCAACATCTCGGCGCGCATCGATGTGCTCAAGGAGAAGATCACCGCCAACCAGTTCACCACCGAAGAGGGCAAGGACAACGCAGAGCAGGCTCTTTCTGCACTGGAGTTTGGGCTTGCGTACCTCGAAGCTGGCGATGCGGACGAACTGGACAAGCCCAACCTCGACGGTTTGACCCCCGAGCAAAAGGCATGGCAGGAGCGCGAGCAGAAGAAGATCACCGATGAAAAGGAGCGCCTTGGGATCAAAGACAAGCAGATGTCGAAGCAGCAGGTTGCCGCGGCGCGCGAAGCCAACCGCACCGAGTACCGGAAGCAGTTTGGCGGATCGGTCGGAAAGTATCTCGGCAACTACCTGAAACAGAAGGAAGAGGCAGGCGTAGCCATTCCGAGACTTCTGGTCACGATGACGGATAAGTCCGGTCTTTCCCTGTTCGCAAAGACTGCGCTCGACCGGCTGAACGACAAGCTCGAGAGCATGCCCACGGTCCGGTCGAACTCTGCAACGTTCGAGATGAACGCCATCAACGAGGAAGGGCTGAAAGCCCGGCTGAAGTACGGTGACGACCTCAAGGACGAATACCTGCCCACCATCATCGATGACCTGCTGAGGGAGGCAGGCGTGACCCTGAAGGATGAGGCAGACGACAAGATTGCGAGCCGTGACGCGCGGCGCGCAGATGCACGGACTGAGCCGGCGGGTGGTTTGCCGTCCAGCCCGCGGCACATGAGCGATGAGCAGTTGATGAAGGAAGCGTACAAGAACGTCGACACCAAGTTCCCCGGCATCGATGGTGCTCAACGCATGCAGAAAGCACTTATGGAGCGCGACCGGCTACAGAGCGGACGCTAACTCGGACTCTTCCCACTGTGTATCCGCCTACCAGGGGCGTTAGGGGACAAAAGAGAACGAAGCAGCGCGAGCGACAAGCCAGAACGCCCACCCAGGCCGCACAGCTAACTCCTGTTGCGAAACCGCGGGAAGTACCATACACGGCTGCCCCTTATAAGGCGGCAAGGACAAACACATGTCAGAGCCCAATTATGGCGCAGCCGCACAGCAAACCGTGCTGATGCTGCAGAAGGTCAACAAAGACGTCCAGCTCGTCGAATCCCTCGACACCGGCCTCGACAAGATGTTTAGCTCGGTCGGTCCCGGCGACGAGATCGGCTTGCAGAACTACCGTCTTCCCCTGCAGTTGGAAGTCGGCGGCATCGGCGGGTACTACAACCCGGACGGCGGCACCTATCCCCAGGGAGCTGCAGCCCAGTACGACCAGATGATCCTGGCGCCTCAGCCCATCATCCTGGCGTTCACCGTGACCGAACTTGCGCGGCGCATCTCGAAGGCCGGCATGGACGTCACCGTGAAGAACTGGGTGGCGAAGATGATTGCGGACGCCAAGAAGAAGGCTTCGCACTTCCGCAACGCATACCTGCAGGACTACAACAACGGCCTCCTGGCAACGGTCGATGCGACCTACGCCGGCGGCGGCTCCACAACCGTCCCCCTGGCCTCGAACCCCTTCGGCGGCCGTCTCATCAACCGCGGCGATCAGTTGCAGGCGACCGACGCGAACTTCAACGTCATCGGCACCGTCAACGTGCTCGACATCCAGAAGAACGGAATCGGCACGCCTGACGTCATGACGATCGACATCTGCCCCGCAGGACTGGCGATCGGCTACCAGTTCATCCCGTTCGGCCTTGCTTCCGGCAACCCCATCGCCATCAATGGACTGAAGTACCTCGTCAGCCCGTCCGTGACTGGGGAACTCTGCGGCATCGCGCGCGCGAACTCCTACGTGCAGGCTCCTGCATGGAACGCCAACAACGCCTTCTTGACCAACGCCGGCACGGAGATTTTCCTTGCTCGCATGGAACAGGCCCTTGGCGCTGACCGCTTCGCTTCCGGCGCGGCCAACAACAAGTGGTACGGGCACCAGGCGCAGTGGACCAGCGTCAAAATCCTCGGCTTCGGGAAAATGGTCTATTTCTCGAATGACGGCAAGACGATGGACTTCGACATCGCCGGGTCGACCAAGGGCAAGCGCATGCTGGCAGGTTGCGAGTACACGTCGGATTCGATGGCGTCGATTGCAGACCTGTACTTCCTCGACAAGAGCACTCTGAAGCGGGTTCGTTACCCCGACTCCGAGAAGTTCCTGCCCGGGCCGCTCGAGGGCATGTTCTGGCCGCGTATGTCCGGGGGACTCTGGTCCTCGCAGTCGGACATCCTGTACCAGGACTCGACAAATTACACCGTGAATAACCCATTTGCAAACGGCGTGATGTCGAATTTGTCTATCCAGCCTGGTTTCTCGAACTAAATCAACAACTTACAGTTCATGGGGTGGAGTCAACTCGATCCACCCATGAATTTCCCACGCAGACGCTCCAAACCGTATGAGTTGAGATTTCGTAGAGCCTCGCGATATCAGTACGCCGCATCCCTTGGGCGTCAAGGTCTCGGATAGCCCTAGCTCTCTCTCTGGAGAGTTTCATGCTTCGACGTCGTTCATTATTGATTCTCGGGGTGACGGGTTCGTTATGGTCTGGATTGACGCATGGAGGCTGGAAACAAAGATGGTCAAGGTCAAGGCCTTCTGGAATTGGCCCTTTAGCTTGCTCGTAGAACCAGCGATGCGCAGGCTGGCTCTTGCCGTCACGACTGATTTTCCCGTACCCCATATGGTCGCGGTGCCATTGCCATATCCAGCATGGGGTCTTGTAGCCGCAGTCCTCGACGATGTACTGAGGAGTTTTCGGTCGAAGGCGATGGTGCTGTATCCACCGAACTGGATACCCAAGCAAAGTATTGTCGCGTTTCGACGTAGATTTCGCCAACGGAGTCTTTTCTCCGCAGTCGCACCAGCAAAGACCAGAGGGATTCGGCTGGTCGGTTATAGCGCGTTCACGAGTCTTTGCGTAGGGTCCGTACTTGGGTCTCTGTGGCATCTTTGATCCTCTCAAGGTAGGACGGCAGCGGAGTCCTTGAGTTCTCCGCCACCTAACGCCGGGTAATTAGTCCGTCGCCCTTTACTGCACCACCAGAATACCAGAGGTTTTACCGATGCAGATTGATTCCGCCGACCTCCGCACCCCCTCCGCAGTCCGCACCGAACTTGGCCGGTATGGAGGTCTGAACCCGTACAACCGCGCTAACTGGCGCATCGTGCTGGCCGAGGACCGCAGAGAACTCCGCGGGGGAGTCTTCAAGACGATGCCTTCAGGCGACGTCAAAAGTTTCGAGTTTGAGCCGGTTCTGATCAACGGAAAACGGGTTTATCGCATGCACCACACGGAAGTCAAGCCTGAGAAGATAGTTACCGGCTTTCAGGAGGTGCCTAAATATCCGGTGAAGGGTTGGATACTCGAGCGCTGGTTTCCTGCGAGCAAGAAGGGCATGGGCAAGGCGGAGTGGGAGGCGGTGAAGTCGTCGGACGGCATTACCCCGATGATGGGCCCGTACCCGACCGAAGGCTTTTACTTCATGCTGGCGGGACCGTTTTCGCGCATCCCCGAGATGGAGGACCTGAAGAACGCCATTTCGATGCACATCCGGGCGGAGGAAGCGCAGCCGGCGAGCTACCAGCAGATGCTACTCGAAGAAATCAACGGAGACGAGGAAGAGAAGGCCAAGGCCTACGCGAAAGCGATGGAGGAACTTGGGCACTTCTACGAGTCCGAGGTTGAGCCGGTGATGCGAGGAACGAGTCTCGGCGCCGGACGTATCCGCAACGAACTTGCAGAGTCAGTAGGCGACCGCAGCCACCACGGAGTCGCTTAGGCACTACCACGGCAGTACCCACAGCACTACCCAAGGAGAAAACACCGATGTTCGAAAACGAGCCAATCTCACAGGAATCCCAAGGACTTGCCAGCGTCTCTGAGCAGGCGCGCGCCGCTATCCGCACCGTCACCATGGGCGCAGGCATGCAGCGTTTGACCGTACAGCGCCAGTCCGCATACATGGACCTCAAGAACTCCGGGCGCCTCAAAGCTGCGACGGTGATCAACTTCAACCCAATCAGCCTGAAGGTGCACGACGGGCATGTGCCGTGGCGAATCCCTGCGGGGACGGACGAGAACAAGAAGGGCGTCAAGGTGCCTTACGGCAAACTGATGTACGAGGCGTCCTACTTCACCGTGCGTGAGCCTGCCTTTGTGCCCTGGATCGAGGACGTCAAGAAGCCGGCAGCCGACGACGAGAACGCGGCGGGCATCTACAAGCCGGTGTTCCTGTTGCCGATCGAGCTTTTGAACCAGTTCCGCATCGAGTACACCGACCCCAGCCGCAACATGACCGGAGGCGTGCTCGTAATCGAAGGCGACATCCACTCCTTCACCAAGAGTAAGGGCATGATCCGGGTACCGAAGACTCTGCGTCTGCCGGATGGGACGATCAGCTATTCATCGGAGGAAAAGTCGCTCACCGAGGAGCTTGCTGCCTGCCTGGATATGCAGAAAACCCGCTGCGAGTTCATGATCCAGCAGGGCGACGAGTACAACCAGAACGAGCAGGAGCGCAAGAACATCACCCCGGTCCACCGTGCCTGGTACAAGTTTGCCATGACGATGGGCTGGAAGACGAAGGAAGCGGCGTGGATGAGCGCGACGATGGAGCCGGAGGAGACTTGCGTAGGCTGCGGCAAGGGCGTTCCCCCGACTGCTGCTTTCTTCTGCGAGTGCGGACGTCCTTTCAATCCGCTGGCTGCGTTCCTGGCCGGTGAGAACGTTCCAGAGTCGTATCTGTTTGCGCTGCAAGGCACAGACCTCGATAAGGCGCTGGGCGAGATGGACCGGCGCGCGAAGATTCGCGCGAAGTTCCAGCCCAAAGCGTAGGTAGGAGGGCGTCATCGACAACACTCTGCTGGCCGTCAAGAAGAAGGTAAGGTCGCTCGTCGGGGATCCGATGGCTGACTTTACCACCGATGCCTATCTGACTCCCATGATCAACATCGTCTATGAAGCACAGACGACGAAACTCATGGCAGACACAGATAGCTCGTTTGACGACTGGGTCTTTGACGTCCCTGCCGTGCCTCTGGGAACAACAAACCTGCGGCAGTACCAGTCCTCGCAGATGCCGACACCGAACGGGAATGTGGCGGGGCCGCTCTGCGGTCTCGTCACCCCCTCAATCATCGAGTGGAAGCAGGTTGGGCAGCCGGACCAGAACTACGTGGAGGCCGGTCGCGTGGGCAAGCTGCCGAACGTCTCTCCGGCGGCTCCGCAGAACATCTTCCAGATGCAGTGGGAGTGGCGCGACATGGTCATCTACCTGGTGCCCATGACGTTCCCTGTGGACCTGCGGGTGCGTGGGGAGTTCTCGCCACCGTCTCTGGTCAAAGACACGGATGAGTTGATCGTGCATCCCAGAATGGGGACGGCAACAGCCTTTGGAGTCGGTGCGCTGATCGGTGCAGAGCGCAAGAACCAGGGCTGGATCGACTCGTATACCCCTTCGGCCGCAGACGTTCTAGGGGACATTTCGAACCTGCTGACCAAGGGCGAGCAGGGTGTGACTACTCGCATTGGGCGGTACGGCGGCAACCGCAGTGGATATGGTCGCGGCAACGGATATTAGCTTCTAACCTCAACAATTCAAGGAGAATGAAATGGCAAAGCTGCTTCTAACCGCTCTCAAACTGGTGCAGGCTCCGGGGCCGGACAACCGGCTCTACGTCAAGGCTGCAACCGCAGACAACGTGTATGTGACGGGTGGCGTAGCGCTCGACCTCTCCCCGGGCAAGATCACTGACCCGAATGCGCTGGGCGTTGTAGGCCCGTCGCAGGTTCCGGTCGTGACCCCAGGCGTCTTCACCGAATCGCTCGGCGGGTACAACGCAGCTGTGGTGCCGACTACCGGAGGACTCAGCGGCTACAAGCTTCAGTACTGGACTTCCGGAGGCACAGAGCTTGGCGCTGGAGCGTATCCTGCGGCGATCTCGGGCGGAAACCTCGTGCTTGAAATCCCGTACGAGTCGTAGGGTATACTCGGTTCACCATTCGAGTAAGGCAATTCGGCGCATCGCTCGCGGCATGACCGTTGACTGATGCGCCAGATTTTTGCTACATTGTTGCAAGTCGTGACAAGCGTTCCGTGAGGATATGGCTTGGTTCTCTCTGTAATGGGGGTAGCGACACAAGGTTATACATCGGGCAGCCGCAGTGGGTGTGCATACCTGCTGACCAACGGTTGAGGTATCTGGGCACAGTAACCCGATAGGGTGCCTGTCTGAGTGAGACGGAACAAGCCCAAGGCGGGAGGGGCAATTCTCACAACCCGCACTTGATTTTGCAGTGGCAGACATCGGCGCGACATGGGATATAAATGCTCGGGAGACGTGCTCGGGTATCCGCCCCCACGATGGACGCTTTCACAGGCTTAGGCCACTGCAAGTAACATTCCACCGACAGAGCAGTAGCCGTCCCCCAGGGCCCAGTAAGCCACAGTTTGCAACTGAGATCGTGCCGTACTCGGGAGTGGCCCAAGGAGAAGTGAGGTACAGGGGTTGCTCGCACATGAGCGCAGCAAAAGGGAGGGGCCTTCGGGCTCCTCCTTTCATTTTGACGTAGCGCGAGTTTCTGTCGCTTCCTCGCGCTGGTGGTGCACCGAAGGAGAGCGACGTCAGGTGCCCAGCACGGCCCCCAGAGATGGGGGCCTTACCTTTTGAGGGTGAACGATTGGCCAACTTTGCAGGGCAGCCCAGCATCTTTTCGAGATTCCTGGGCTACATGGACGAGGACGACCCGACCAATCTTCCCTCCGGGGTAGCCTCGCTTGCCCGCAATACCGACTTCACGTACACCTCCGCCAAGACCCGCGCGGGCGTGAACCTCACCATGCAGGGCGTCAACAAAAGCCCCATCACCGGCTTGTTCGGTCTCGTCTACACTCCCCAGACCGATGCGCCTGCGGACGTGATGTTCCAGTTGCCAACCATCTTCGACAAGACTGGAACATTGCAGTACGAGTCCCCACTGGGCACGGGCCGGATGAATCGCTACCCACTGACCTCCCTGTTCACTCCCCCAGCAAACGCTCATGCGCTTGGGTCACAGGCCTACAACCGGCTCTACGCTTCATTTTCAAATCTGATCAATCCACTCGCCCGCTGCGGAGTGATCGACCTCAAGACCAAGAACGTTGACCCCTACGGGCAGAAGCCTTTCGGGTGGGCATGGATTACGAATACGCAGTGCCTGGTCGGGGAGATGGCAACCCCGTCGGAGATTCAGAACGGCTCAACCGTCTCAGTCGGAAACGGGCACACCTACCGCTGCATCGTCGCCGGGACCACCGGAGCAACCCAACCTATCTGGCCGCTGACTGAAGGCGGGATCGTCGTCGACGGCACGGTGCACTGGCAGGAACTGACGATGGTTCTCGCCAACCGCATCCCCCAACCCGACGCTCCAGCGCTCACGCGCGACCCCGGTGCAGGAGCTTTTGCAGCCGGCCAGGACGTCTACATCATCATCACGCTCCTGAATCCCCAGGGCGAGACCATCGCCTCGATCGCTTCCGTGCTGGTCGATACCGACCTGAACGATGCGGTCGACGTTGCCATTCCTGCGCTGGCGAGCTTCCCCAGTTGGGTGCAGGGACTGGTTGCTCCGTACGAAGTCACCGGCGCCAACGTCTACGAGATGGATGTGGCGACCGGTGCAGAGCCTCCGCCGCTGACCGAGTACCAGCGGGTTGCGGGCAGCCCCTTTGCGCTTGGGGCAACCTTAGTCGTCACCGATACCGCAACTTCCGGCATCTTCCCCCCGACCCGCAACAGCGCGCGCATCACGCCGGGCATGATTCCAAACCCCGTAGTTGCTCCGGTGCTCACGCGGGATGCTTTGGGAGGCGCTTTCCCCGCCGGCCGCGACGTGTGGGTGCGGCAGACGTACACGAATGCGACAGGGGAAACGCTCCTCGGGCCTTCGAACTCCATCATCGACACCCAGGCCAACGATGCGGTGCAGGTGACAGTCCAAGGGCTGACGGGCTACACTCTCACCGGGGTAAACCTCTATGAGGCCGATGTCGCTACCGGAGAAGTGGAGCCGGATCCAACTCAGTATGCACTTGTGGGCTCTTTCCAGCCAGGCGCAACCGCAACGATCACTGCCTCGGCTTCGGGGCCACCTGCACCCATTACGAATACGACTGGGACGGGCGGCAACATTGTTGCTGACACGGAGATGGGTGGGCTAAATGACACTCAGGGATACCGATACGCTGTCTGTTCCTTCCAAAACCGCAACGGCTCAAACTCTGGCATCACTTCGGGTTCGGTTATCCAGTACATCGTCGACGAAGACGGTTGGGAGCTTGCTGTCTTCAATGTCGCTGTCGGCCCCCTCAACATATCCAAACGGCTCATCGGCTTTGCTGTCGCAGACGGAGTGCCAGCCGGACCCTTCGGTTACATCAGTCAGTCTCAAATATCAGACGGTATTCAGGTGCTTGCCAGCGTCATCAACGATAACGTCACGACGCAAACGGTAGTCAACTTCACCGACGATCAACTCCTAGCGGCCATCGCCGCCGGCGACCAGCTCACCAGCTATTTCGACACCATCTGGCCTTTGCCGTGCGTCGACCTCTACTACTCCCCCTCGACCAACCGATTCTTCCAGACCGGGATGCCGGGGTTTGCTTCCAGCCACTTTGTCTCGCAGGCAGGGGACGCAGAGACGTACCAGGGTTCGACTTGTGACATCCAGGTAGGGCAGGATGACGGCGAGCGCTGCATCTGCGTCCGAGAGTTCACCAACGGAACCATTTTCTCGCTGCGGGAGCGCTCGGGCTTCATCATCACTCCAAGTTCGGCGAACCCGATTCTCTGGAACGTGCAGAGGCAGTGGTCAAAGGTTGGCCCATGCGGTCCGCGGGCGGTCGACGTCGCCGGGAACTTCCTCATCTTTGTGCACCGTTCGGGTATCTATCGATACGAGCAGGGCCAGCCGGAACTGCTTACGAAGGAAATTCCCTACTTCTGGCAGACGATCAACTGGGCGGCGCAGCAGACCATTTGGCTGGAGATCGATGAGGAGAAGCGCATCGTGCGTTGCGGGTTGCCGGTGAACGGCAGTGCGGTGCCTAACGTCGAACTGACCATCTCCTATGTCGAAGGGTGGGCGTATCCCATTCATTTCTCGACCTATTCGGGCAAGATGATCGCGGTGGACGCCTGCCGCAAGATCAGCATCAACGACATCGCGGCGAACTGCGCCGGGCGGATTGAACGGGCTTTGCCGCCTCCTCCTGATCCGCCGCAAGGGGTTACAGGCATCGAGCAGACCGGTGGGGACTTCTACCAGTCGCAGTTCGTGTACGGCTCGAGCGCTGCGGACGGGACGGTGCAGGCCATCACCCCCGGAATCTACTCGGACAATCAGGCTGGGATCGATTGGCACTACCGCACAGTGTCGACGCAGCAGATGCAGGCGCTTTCGAAGTGCGAAGGGCTGAACCTGAACGCAAGGGGCGAGGGATCGATCAATGCCACTTTCCTCTCAGGCAGGGATATGCTCACCGACTGGACGCCGGGCGCACCAACGACCAGGGCAGTGAAACTCAGGCCTTTCGACCTCAACCCCGGACAAAGTGCAGGGATTTCAAGGAATTGCGAGTCGAGGGTCAATGAGCACTGGATGTGTGAACTGGATAACGGAAAAGTACCCGGAGCATGGTGCGAGCTCAAGACCTTGATCGTCTACACCATCCCGATGTATGGAGCCAGGGACGGAAGTGAAGGATGAGCACCATCAACCAGGGCACGATCAACAACGCGGCCGCAGGCGACAAAGAGGCCATGCGTGTCCTGCTCAACGCTTTCGCTGCGCAGTTCTTGGCTGGTGCGCAGGCCGGGGGACCTTCCTTACTCGAACCGACCAGCGGGGGCAAGACCCTTACTCCAACGACCGCCGCGCCGCCGGCGCCGCCGTTCACCGTCTCCGGCAAGAATGGAGTCTTCAGCTTCGCCATCACCCCGCAGAAAGCACCGTTCCGGTCCACACTCTACTTCGAAGTCACGTATTCCGAGAGTTCGAACTTTGGCAACGCCTCGGGCCTGCCGCTGACGCCGTCGACCAACTTCACCTTCCCGCTGCCCGGCGCCGTGCTCTACTTCCGCATCCGGGCAACGTATGACGGGGCAAACTTCAGCGCCTACCGTCCTTCGGCGGGGAATCCGGCGGTCTCCGCAGGCTTGCAGTCGAGCGCAGCAACGTCGAATGCAACCGCTTTGAATATCACCAATTACGCGCTTTGCGATGCAGTACCGGTGGGGGGAACGCAGAATGTCCGGGTGTACGGTGCTGCGGGCCCGCAGACGATGTGGCCAGCAGTCAAGGGGGAGAAGGAAACGATTCTTCCCTCCGCGACGATCATCAACTCCGTACTCGGGTCGAAGCCCTTTGTGGCATGGGATCCAGAGACAGAGCAGTTTGTGGTGAGGGACACGCTCCCCCAGGTCTTTGCAGACAATCTAGTACCAGTCGGGCAGGTGGGCACTCCGGAAGGGGGAGTGGTCACAGAACCAACCGTCACGGCCAACGTGGTGGCGGGCGGCATCACGAGCTACACCGTCACTGCGCCAGGGGCCAATCTGTCCGCACCAGTCACTTTGACGATCACCGACGCAACCGGGTCGGGGGCAGTTCCGGGTCCGCAAACCATCGTCGCAGGGCAGCTTACTGCGGTGGCGCCGGGGTTGCCCGGTAGCCTCTACACCGCGCCGACGGTTGCGGTGAGCGGCGGCAGGGCACCGGGTTCGCCGGGCGGGGGAACGATTGTCGGCAATAACGGTGGCAGATACCTAGCCAACGAGGGGAATCCATAAATGTGGAAGAAAAGGCACGAGATAGTCGACACCCGGACGAAGATGCATGTGATCACTCTCCACGAGCCGGACTCGGGAGCCGAGCACAAATTGCAGATCATGATTGGGCACGACTCCTGTCCGCACTGCGGGCACATCACGCTGAAGGATGGCATCGATGCGGCCCAGCATGTAGCCAACGAGTTAGCCCTGCTCAACCAGAGCCATGCGGCGATGAAGGAGCACGCTGAGAGACACCGTGCACCGCTAAGGAAAGCGCAGTGACCACCATCCGAGTAGCACGACATTCGGACTGGCCGCTGATTCAGGAGTTCCACAAAGAACAGAACCGCCAGCAGCAGACCAACTACGCGCTGCCCAGACTATTCTCCCCCGACGGGTCATTCGCTCCGAACATTGCCATGGCCTTCATGGTCGAGCGGAATGGTAAACCAGTTCAGAGCTTCTACTTCGAACTGGTCCCAGAGGTTTGCTTCGCCGGCTGCGACCCGAAGGCAACCGCTTACGCGCGCCGCGAGATCGATCGCATCGCCTTCGGACTGAGGGCCATGGGGTTTACCGGGATCAACTGCAAGGTGCCCGAGCATGTTGCTGAATCGATTCGCACGCCGCTCGAGCATGCAGGGTTTGACGAGGATCAGAAGATAACGCACTTTTTCAAAGACTTACGGCTACCTAAGCCGGAGGGGGAAGACCATTGAGCCGCTCACAGCAATCCCAAGTTTTAGCGACTGCCCAAGCAAACAGCGGTGCCGACCAGACCACTGCGCAGAACGCACAGCAGGCGGAAGTTGCGGACATCGGCAACTACGAGAAGCAGTTGAGCCAGTACGCCGCGGACAACCCATACAAGGCAGGTGGGGAGTACGACACGGCAACGGACTCGAAGCTCTCAGGCGTTGCGGACGTGGGTTCCTCGGCTATCGCCAATCAGCTTGCGACCCAGGCCAAGCGCACCGGCGAGAACGCTACCGCGGCAAACGCTACGGCGGCGGAGGTAGCGCGCGCGAATGAGCGCGAACTGGCCGCGGGCGAGGCTGGCGCGACTCAGACCCGCATCGGGGACGAGGCGAACTACAACGCCGGAGTCTTGCAGGATACGGCGGCGCCAGTGGCGATGGAAGCTGGAGTCGCTAATCCTGCGCTATCAGCTTCAAACTCTGCGCTGGGGATCGGCGGGGACGCAGCGAAGACGCCAGGGTTCTGGGACAGTCTCGGAACGAGCTTTGCCCAACAGTTAGGGAAGACCGCCGGCGGCGGCAACATCGGAAAACAGGGATAGGGGAGACAAATGGCGGATGAAATGTATGCAGACCTCCTCGACGCACTCAGCCCGGTTTCGAAGGCTGGGATGGACCCGGACGAAGCGGCCGCAGACCGCGCAGGCACCATGGCCAAACTTCTGGGGCCGGACGACACTCCGAAGCCGAAGTGGTACGAGCAGGATCAAGAGGTTGCACAGAATGATGTCCCGCCACGGCCAGGGACGAGCCAGAACGGGAATCCTTTACCTCCCGGCTTGCAGAGTCGCCAGGCACCGCAGGACGCGCCCGCCACTGATCCTACGCCCGCCGTTCCCGCAGGAGTGACGCCCACCGGCACAGCCACCAAGCCCGATCTCGCGGCAGGGAATGCGGCGACCATCGGGCTGATGCAGTCGGACTACGCGCGCGCCTCCCAGGATGTGCAGAACGAAGCCGCGCAGCCGGACGAGGCTACCGTATTGGCTCCGCTCGAACGCCAGCGCGTCAATGCGCAGGCACGGCAGGTGGAGCTTCAGACCCCCTACGGGCCCGACGGAAAGACCTTGCCCGAGTACAAGCCGAGCTTTGGGCAGAGACTTATGCGCGGAGTCGAGGGTTTTGCGGGCGGGGGAGTTCTCGGAGCCATTGACCCGAAGGTGGGCGGCGCGCAGCCTTACGGCGCACCAAACAAGGAGTACGGCATCGACCAGGCGCAAGCCGCAGGACGAGTTGCCGGGGCGGACCAGCAGTTGAAGAATGCGCAGGACAACTGGAAAGCCACGTCTGACCGGCTGAAGCAGATTGCGCAGGAGCGGCGAGCGCTGGCGACCACAGGCAAAGATACGACCAGTTCCAGCATCGCGCAGCAGGACCAGCCGAACAAGGACAAGCAGGCCCAGGCCGACTTACTTCGCGCGCAGAACGAAGGACGCCCGAAGACGCTGGATGATGCCATTGCGCAATTCAACGCCGAGACTGATCCAGCCAAGAAGGCGCAACTCGGTCAAACCGTGAAGGATATGACGGATGCGGCGATGAAGTTGAAACCGCCGCGTCAACCGGGAGAGCAGCCAAGCGTCGGACTGGCAGAGTTCGGCGCCTATCGCGCTGCACGCCAGAAGGAGACCGGCAAACCTCTATCGTCTGACGATGTGCTCAACTTCATCCACAAGACAGACCCCAATGCACCGGACGAGGTTGGGTCGATTGTGGCGCAGGCCATGGATGCGAAGGAGAAGTTTGCAAACCAGTGGACTCCGAACGATGACGGAACATATAAATCTGTCGATCCAATGAATCTAAAGACGCTTACGGGTCCGGAGTTCCAGACGCAGATTGACAAGATTGGTCGTTCTGACCCGAACGTGAAGCTTGCCAAGAAGGGCTACACGATCGATGCGACCGGGAATCTGGTGCCGACTCATACCGGACCAGCCGCACAGGCAAAAACTCCGTTCGTCCCCAAAACTCCGCGCCCCCCTGGCGCCACCGGTACGGCACTCGTGGATGGAAAGCGGCACTGGGTCAACGCTCAAACGCATAAGGTTCTCGGGTTGGCAGAATGATCGATGGTGCTGTAGCGGAACCGCCCTCTGGGGCAAGTGTGGATTGGGGCACGTATGAGCCAACTCCCAGCCAGTCTGCCAAACCTGCGGCCGGAGTCGATTGGAGCAGTTATCAGGATGAGCCCTCCGCCACCCCAACCCCACCCCCCGTAACCCCGCAGAGCATTCAGGAAGACAACGCGGACACGGCGAACTCACCGACCCCCCCGCCTGTAGGGGTGAGTGGTCCACCGGTGGGCATGCGGCAGTCTGGCCCCCCAGCCTTCGCCCCTCCAGGTATCGGAGACGGACCGGCGGTCCCTTCCGCCGGCGCCCCGCAGCGGATCATTTCAACCATGCCGCGCGAGACCGTTGCGGGAACCCTTCAGTATCGGTCCGAACCTCCGGTCCCCATGCATCACGAACAGACCGAGGGAGAGGCTATACGTGAAGCGCTATCCCATCCCATTGAAACCCTGACTGGAGCAGACCTTCCTTCGCAGCAGGAGGAAAAACAAGAGATGCTGGAGCGTGGGGCGAGCGAGACCGGAGACCCATTCCTCGCTACCGCTGTCAATATTCAGCAGTCTACGCAGCAACCCCTATTCAACCTCAGCGGTTCGAAGACATTTCAAGGCATCCTCGATCCCAAAAGTAAAAATATATTCTCGCGCGTAATCACCGGGGGCACCAAGGGCATCGAGGCACTATCTTCCCCCGACAACATTGGACTGCTCGCCGGGATGTACTTTGCTCCCGAGGAAGCTGGGCAACTCATCTCTGCCGTGTTTTCTGCACAGATGGCGCAAGGGGCAGGATCAGAAGGCGTTCAGACTCTACGCGCTGCACATAGGGGAGATTACGGAGAGGCGGCAGAGCGCGGCGCCAATGCCCTTATAAGCGCTGCCTTTGCTGCTCAATCTGGGAAGCATGCGATGGGGATCGAGTCCAGCCCATCTTTCAGAGAATCAGCCGGGCAGGGTCTGGAAGAGGGTGTGCGGCAGGCGACCGGAGCAAAGGGTCCGTGGGCAGATTACCAACCGATAGCGCCCGTTGCGCAGCCCAAGCAGCAGGTCGCACCCCAGGACACATCCCGCACCTTCACCGCGCCAGCCAACGCCGCTCGCCAAGCGGGGGTGAAGTTCGACACAGGCCCATTCGACTTCGACAAGTTCGACGCAGCCAAGAAGGGCGCCGTGCAGGGTTCGACCGATGGCGCCGCGATCCGTGCCTCTGCCGAGCAGCAGCACCCCACCCTCAAGGCCACTGTTCAAGGCGCAATCGCAGGCATCCCCGGTGCTGAACTGGAAGGCTCTCGCGTCAAGAGTGCCGAGTCGATGCAGACGAAAGCCGAGCGGGGGACTGCATTCGAGGGCATGAAGGACGTTCTCGGGCTGCGCATCTCGGTGGACTCCCCTCAAACTGGCAAACTGGTTGAGCAGGCCATCAAGCAGTCCCATCCGGTAGTCGGGGAAGAACCTCTCGACGCCAACGGGTTGAAGGGGCAGCAGCTATTCGTGCGCTCTGGCAAGCCCGGCGAGGCGCTGCAGGTTGCAGAGATTCAGATTCTGCCCAAGCCGCAAGTCGATGTGCTGGACAAGACGACCCCCATCTACGAGCAGCAGAAGGAAGCGGAGGCAGCGGGCGACGACAAAGCAGCGGAGGCACACAGCGACAAGGCGACCGAGATCCACGAAACTGCGCTGACCGGCGAGCTACCCACGAAGTACGAGTTCGGCAGCACCCAGGCGAACCTGCCGGCGAGCTCGGACGCAGCCAAAGCCGTCGGGGACATGCAGTCGCGCATCCCAGATACGGACTTGGCGGGTGACGGCAAGGATCTCGACAAATTCCACGTCACCGTGCGCTATGGGCTGAAGAGCGGCATCACGCCAGAACTGCGCAAGTTCATCGAATCGCAGGAACCTTTCGAGGCTTCGCTCGGTGCAACGACCAGCTTCCCCCCCAAGCCCGGAGCCGAAGCTTCGCCCATCATTGCCCCAGTGGAGTCGCCGGAACTGCACAAACTGAACGCAGCGATCGAGAAGGCTGGGGACTTCCACCCGTCCGACTACCCCGACTACCGACCTCATGTAACTGTCGCGTTCGTGAAGCCAGACCTTGCAGACAAGTACACCGGCATGACGGACGCCAAGGGCAAGACGTTTCCGATTGACAGCATTGCCATCTCAGACCAGAATGGCAAGCACACCGAGATTCCGCTGTTAGGTGGAAAATCCAAAGAGGGAAAGGAGACTGCGGAAACTTCCGGCTCCACGCAAGCCGGAAAAGAGCCAGTGGGGGGTAGAGCCGACGAAACTCTCCCCCCCACCGAAAACCATACAACCCCGCGGACTGTTCCCGAGCCCGGGGCAACGAGTCCAGCAGTACCTAAGTCAGAGGCAGCGCAGCCCCAAGAGGTTGCCCCAAAACTCACCAAAGGCTCACAAGTCACTCTGCCCGACGGCCGCACAGGGACTTTACGCTGGACGCTAGGCAAGGATGCGCGCGTAGAGCTTGCGGACAAAGCGAAGACCCGGTGGGATGGCAAGCTGGCAGACCTCAAGCCTGCGGAAGCACCGCCGATTGGCAAGCCGCTAAATACCCGCATCGAGCAGATCAAGCAGGCCGTAGCCGATGGCACGCCCGTAAAGATATTTACGGCGCGCGCTGACGATCCGAGAGTGCCCATCTTCCTCAAGGAAAATGGCCTTGGCGAACTGCCTGTCACGAACATCAAAGGGCACGACTTTGGTGGCCTGATCGACAACATCGTCAACGTTCCGACCAATTCAGACAAGCCGTTCGATATGCCTAAGATTCCAGCGGGGAAGACCCTTTACGTTGATCTCGACGGGACTCTCGCAAAAGAAGGAGGCACAGATGCAACCCCTAAGCCTACAGAAGCAGAAGGTAGCAAAGCCCCCGTCAAAGCCGCAGCAGAACCTGAGCGCGGCGCTGGCAAAGTGGAAGGGCAAGCGAAAGAAGCCAGTGCCCCCCAAAGCGACCTAGCCCAGAAGCGGGAGAAGTTCAAAGCTGGCAAGGGCACGAAGGCGGAGCGCGAGACTGCACAGCGCATGCAGGAACTGGCCGAACACTTTACCCCCGGCAACGTCATCCACTCTGCCTACTGGCGCGACTACGATAAGGTGCTGGCATTCACTCCTGCGACGACAGAACACAACTGGTCCGTCAAGGTGATCCACAGCGATAAGGAAGGAAACCCGCTCCCCGACGCAGACCCGCGTAACCACTCGACCTACCCGGATAAGGGCGATGTGATCGTGAAGCGCGGCGAGAAGCAGGCACCGCCAACCCCCGACGAACCCGCCACCTTCGTCCGCAAGAGCCTCCAGACAGGCAAGGAAGAGACGTTTACGCTGCCAGGTGCGCAGACGACGATCAGCCGACCCGCAGAGATTCGTGAGGCGAGTGACCAGACGCTCGCGGAAGCAGCGAAGAAGTGGGCGAAGGCGACCCTTGAGGGAGGCGGCGACAGCGATGCAGCGGGCAAGATTCTTGGGGAGATTGAGGCCGAGCAGAGCCGACGCGAGGCTAAGGGCCGGGTAGTTCCCATCGAGGATGCCAGAGCGCCCAAGCCGAAGATTCCCCAGATCCCAGCAATGGCAGGCATGACGCCGCTCGGCGTGAAACCTGTTGCCGAAACCCCTGCAAAGGAGGACAATACTGCACATGGCGACCGCGACCAGAACGGTGGACGTACCCCCAGCGGAGGACGCGCGCCTGCCGATCTACCAGGCGAAGATCGAGACGCAGTGGGAGCAGCACCTGCCCGACAAGGTGAAGGCGCTGAAGGCAAAGGGAACCTTCGACCAGGAAGTGAAAGCGACGGCGCTCCAGTGCGTTCAACTCCTTCAGGAGTATCAGAAGCGGGGGTTGGGTCCGGACATGGGGCGGGAAGCGGCACAGGGCTTGATAATTCCCCCGCAGGACCAGTAGCAGAAAAGGCTGTCAAGGCGGCCAGCAAGACTCCGAAACTCAACAAAGACTGGTACACCCACCCTGACGACTGGGAACCTCCATCCGGCATCATGGGCAAGCTCGATGCGAACATGGAAGCGCTCCGCATCCTGCGCAACATCGAGAAGTTTCCCCGCCTCGCCACCCCCGAAGAACAGGCTGCGCTCGCCAACTTTGTTGGTTGGGGCGCACTGCCTAACGTCTTTGCTCCGTGGCGCGTCGGCTACTCAGAACGTCCGCGGTGGGAGAAGGCGAACGACGAACTCCATACCCTCCTGAACGAAGAAGAGTATGCGGCCGCAAGCCGGTCGACCCAGAACGCGCACTACACCTCCCCTGAACTCGTGCGCTATATGTGGGACTTGATGAAGCGGTTCGGCTTCAAAGGTGGAAGCGTTATCGAGCCGTCGATGGGTTCGGGCAACTTCTTCGGACTCATGCCGAAGGCTTTGCGTGCCAACGTAGAAGCGGTGGGTAACGAGATGGACCCGGTAACTGCGGGCATCGCCAAACTACTTTACCCCGGCGCCACCATCTTCAACAAAGACTTCGTGCAGTTGATCCTGCCCGACAACTCCCTCGACCTCGCCATCTCGAACGTTCCATTCGGCGCAAAGGTCTACGACCCGAAGATGCCGAAGCTCAATGCGGGCGTGCATGACTACTTCTTCGTGAAGTCGCTGGACAAGGTTCGTCCGGGTGGCGTGGTCGCATTCATTACGTCGACCGGAACAATGGACAAGCAGAACGGCAACATTCGGGACATCATTGCTTCGAAGGCCGACCTCATCGGTGCAATTCGCATCCCCTCCGGCGCGTTCAAGAAGAACGCTGGCACCGACGTTACCACCGATCTGGTCATTCTCCAGAAGCGTGCGCCTGGGCAGGAACCGAAAGGACCGCAGTGGTCCAAGGTTGTCGACATCCAGGTTCCGGGCAGGGACAAAGGTACTATTGCCACCGTCAAGATCAACGAGTATTTCCACGACAACCCCGAGATGATGCTGGGCACCGGGGGTGTCAGCGAGATGTACGGGCGCGATGGCTCGTTTGCGCTCTACCCGCACGAGGGCCAGGACTTCACGCAACTCCTCGAGGACGCCAAGCGTTCATTGCCTCGCGGCATCATGCTTGCCGACGACAAACCTCTCGGTGTAGACCGAGCATCTACCGCGGCAGAGTTTGCCAAAGACAGCCAGCCTGAGGGTAGTTTCGCCATCGACAGCAAGGGCGTGCTCAAGCAGGTGGTCGACGGCAAGCTCCAGGCACCCCCGGTAGTCGAGAACGCAGACGGCACCAAGAGCCCAGCCAAAGTTGAGCGCATCAAGCAGATGGTCGGTCTGCGCGATAACCTCAATGGTTTGCTTGCCTCCATGACGGAACTGCCCGACGACGAGCCGAGCAACGCCGAGATTGCCAAGCAGCGCAACGAACTCAAGAAGGAGTACGACAAGTTCGTCAAGCGCAACGGCATCCTGAACGCTCCGGCCAACCGCATCTTCGATGACGACCCACATTTCCCCCGGCTGCTGGCGCTCGAAAACTACGACTCTGCCAAGCGTGTAGCGACGCCGGCGCAAATCTTTACCCAGCGCACCATCTTCCCCCGCGCTGAACTTACCAGCCTTTCGCCGGATCCACACGACGCGCTCTACCAGGTGCTCGCCGAGCGCGGCAGACCGGACATTGGCTTCATGGCGCGGCTGCAAGGTAAAGAGCCAGCCGAAGTTGCGAAAGGGCTACTCAAAGACGGGTTGATCTTCCGCGACCCGCACAGCGGCGACTACGAGATGAAGGAGAAGTACCTCTCGGGCTACGTCCGCGACAAACTGGACGAGGCCAAAGCCGCCGTCGCGCAGGGTTCGAAGGAGTACCAGGCCAACGTCGATGCGCTTGAGAAGGTTATCCCCGATACCGTGCCGATCGCCAAGATTGAGGTAAAGCTCGGCGCAACGTGGATTCCCCTCCCGGCGTTCAGCGACTTTATCAGCGATGTGCTCAAAGCCAACGGGCGCGTAACGAATGATGGCGGCATCTGGAAAGTCTCGAACCTTGCTAACACCCCAGAGGTATCGAGCACCTACGGCACGCCCGCCGCTTCCGCCGACTGGATTCTTGAGCAATCCCTCAACCAGCGGGAGATGAAGATCACCTACAAGGATTCAGACGGCGTAGTCCACGTCGATCCTCAAGCCACTCTGCTTGCTCGCCAGAAGCAACAGAAGCTGCGCGAGGCGTTCAACCAGTGGGCAGCCGACTCGAAGAAGTGGGGGCCGGTCCTCGAAAAGGCGTTCAACTACGCCTACAACAACATCGTCCTCCCATCCCGCGACGGTTCGCACCTGACGTTCCCGGGTATGAATGCCTCGGTAGACCTCCGTCCGCACCAGAAGGATGCGGTCTGGATGGTGATTCAGGAGGGCCGCGGGCTGCTGGCGCACGTCGTAGGTGCTGGTAAGACCTTCGAGATTGCCGCCTCGATCATGGAAGGCCGGCGCATCGGGGCGTTCCGTAAGCCCATGTTGGCCGTGCCGAACCATCTTGTCGACCAGTGGCGCTCCGAGTTCATGCACCTCTACCCTGGCGCCAAGTTGCTAGTTCCGACCAAGGGAGACTTCGATTCGAAGAATCGGCAGCGTCTGATGGCGAAGATTGCGACCGGCGACTACGACGCTGTAATCCTAGCTCACTCGCAGTTCAACCTCATGGACATCTCCCCCGAGCGCCAGATGAAGACGCTGCAGGGCCAGATGGACGAACTCGTCGAGACGATCCGTGCGATGAAGGGCAACCGGGACGACGAGCGCACTGTCAAGCAGATGGAGAAGTCGAAGGAGCAACTCCGCACCCGCATGGCGAAGTTGCAGGATATGAAGGCTGACAAGGCTATCAGTTTCGACGAGACTGGGGTCGACGCTCTGTTCATCGACGAGGCTCACGCCTACAAGAACCTGATGTATTACACCAAGATGCAGAGGGTCGCCGGACTCTCGCAGGGAGACTCGAAGCGCGCGACCCGGCTGCTGATGAAGACACAGTACCTCCAGGACCAGAACGGTGGGCGCGGCGTGGTCTTTGCAACCGGAACGCCTATCCAGAACACGATGGCCGAGCAGTACACGATGACGAAGTACGTTGCCCCCGACGTGCTGGAGCGGGCTGGAATCAAATACTTCGACGACTGGGCTGCCAACTTCGGGGCCGTGCAGACGAAAAATGAACTGGCCGCGGATGGGTCGAGCATCAAGGCGCGGTCGAAGTTTTCACGCTTTACCAACGTGCCTGAACTCATGCAGATGTTCCGCTCCTTCACCGATATCAAGACGGCGAAGATGCTGAACCTGCCCACTCCTAAGCTCGAAGGCGGCAAGCCCCAGGCCAACTATGTGCAGCCGAGCGAAACCCTGATGGAGTACGTGAAGACGCTGGTTCACCGGGCCAAGAACATGCCGAAAGACCCGCGTGTCGACAACATGCTCAAGGTGGTTTCGGATGGCCGGAAGGCTGCGCTCGATATGCGGCTGGTTGATCCAGACGTAAAGGATGACCCGGACTCGAAGATCAACCAGGTAGTCGAGGATGTGCTGCGCGAGTGGAAGGCGGGCAAAGCTGACAAACTGACGCAGCTCGTCTTCCTCGATATGTACCGCGCGCTGGACTACCCACCTTCGACCCGCAACCCACTCGACGACTCGGAGATCATCGGACGGCCAACTGAGCGCCTGAACCTCTACAACGATATGCGCTCGAAGTGGATTCGTGCCGGCATCCCTGCCGACCAGATCGCCATCATCGGGGACTACGACACGGACGTAAAGAAGAACGCTCTCTTTGCCGCGGTCAACAATGGCGACATTCGCATCCTCATGGGCTCAACCGAGAAGATGGGCGCGGGCATGAACGTACAGCGTCGTCTCAAGGTGCTGCACCACGTTGACCTGCCATGGCGTCCCGGAGACCTTGCGCAGCGCACCGGCCGCATCGAGCGCCAAGGAAACACAAACGCCGAAGTGAGCGTCAAGTATTGGCTGACGCAGCGGTCTTTCGACACCTACATGCTCAATACGCTCGTGACCAAGGCCGAGTTTATTGAGCAACTTATGTCGGGCACGTTCAAGGGCCGGTCTATCGAAGACCTCGATTCAACTGTCTCGATGAACTTGCAGGACATGATGGTTGCGACCTCCGGCAACCCAGACATCAAACTCAAGTACGACCTTGAGATGGAGAAAGATCAGTTACAGGCGCTGGAGCGCGGGCACCGCCAGGAAATGCGTGAGAACGGCTTTCGCGCGCAGAACGCCAGCGACCGTGCATCGAGGATGTCAGGGCAGATCGTCGTCGAGAAGAAGGCTCTGGCCAAGTATCAGGCGGTCAAAGGGGAGGATGGCAAGGGATTCTCTCTCGACGTGGACGGCAAGAAGTTCACTGTGCGCAAGGATGCGTTTGAGTATCTCGACGCGATGAAGGTGCCGCAAGCTAACTTCTACCTCACCCTAAACGGCATCGGAGTTTCGGTAAAGACGTTCTCTGAGGCACGCAACCAGGCGGTGCTCGAATACCAACTGGAGTACGAGGGCACCGAGCGCACTCCCCCGGAACAATCGATGGCTTCGCTGGGCCGGTCCATCGATGCACGGCTTGGCAATCTGAGCGACACCATCGAGAGCAACGAGTTCTCCGTCAAGACCAACAAGGCTGATGCCGAGAAGTATTCGAAGATGACCGACTTGCCGTTTGCCGAGGCCAAGCGCCTTGCGGACGTGAAGAAGGAAATCGACGAGGTAGACAAGCGGCTCGGCATGAAGGACGAGCCTCCGAAGGACGAGGTGACTGCAGACATCGCAGACGAGGATGGCGAGGCAGATCAAGAAGTAGGCGACCAAGATCAAGAAGACTCAGCTACCCTCAAGCCGAACAAGGCCGCGGAGGAGCGCGCAGCCAAACTCGGCTCTACCTTCTCCTCCGGCCTTGACCCCACCCTCTTCAAGGAGTTGTTCCCCGACATTGCGCAGCGTGTCTCCGACTGGATCGACAACCCCGAGACCAACGCCGACCGCATGAAGGCGACGATCCGCGAAACTCGCGGCACGATGGACCGGCGCGTTGCCGTCGTCATGCACAAGCTCGCTGACTCCCGCAAAGAGTGGTCGAAGCGCTCCCGCGAAGACTCGATGAAGTTCTGGAACGCCGTCGAAGATGGCAACGTAGCCTCGCTCGACCCGAAGGATCAGGCGCTCGCCAACCTGTTCAAAGGTGCTTTTGACAAGATGCGTGGGCAGATTCAGCAACTCAAGCCCGAAGCCCTGCGCAACTACATCGAGAACTACTTCCCGCACCTCTGGGAGCGCCAGTCCGATGCGCACTCCGTAGTCTCCCGGCTGATGAACGGCAAGCGTCCCCTGCAGGGCAAGGCCAGCTTCCTGAAGAAGCGCACCATCCCCACCATGCAGGATGGCATCGACCTTGGATTCAAGCCGAAGACGTGGAACCCGGTCGAGTCCTTCCTGACGAAGTACGCTGAAATGGCCCAGTTCCTGATGGCGCACCAGACCATTGCGGTGATGAAGGCGGAGGGCAATGCCAAGTTCGTGCGCCTGGGTGCCCAGCCTCCTGATGGTTGGCAGCAGTTTGACGACCGCTTTGCCTCCGTCTACCGGCATGCCAACATCCTCGACGAGGACAAGGTAGAAGACAACACCTTCGACAAGACCTACGTGGGTGGCAGCAAGCCCATCCCCTCGATCGCCGTTGAGGACCTGCCCACCTACGGCGCCACCGTTCTGGTCGGGCACTACTACGGTCCCCCGGATGCGGTGAAGGTTTTCAACAACTTCGTCAGCCGCGGGCTCGCCGGCCGTTCGGGAATCTACGACACGCTGAACTGGATGAACCAGAACCTCAACGCTCTCCAGTTGGGCATCTCCGCCTTCCACGCGACGACCACGACCATCAACGCGGCAGCGTCGGACATTGCGCTGGGCCTCGAACAACTCTTCCGCGGCGAGCCTCTGAAGGCTGGCGCCAGCTTCCTCAAAGCCCCGGCGACGGTGATCAACAGCTTCCGCAACGGCTCTAAACTGATGGAAGCGTACCTCTCCCCAGGGAGCATGGCCAAGCTCACCGAAGAGGCGCGCGCCATCGCGCAAGCCGGCGGCCGCATCCAGCAGAACACCCTCGAACTCCGCCCTATCGCCCAGATTGCGAACGCATGGCGCAACGGAGAAGTCTGGGAGGGCGTCAAGAAGGTGCCCGGCGCCCTGCTCCAGGCGTCCATCTACCCGGTGCTGAACTGGTACGTGCCTCGCATCAAGCTCGGAGCCTTCTACCAGATGGCCCACGACGTTCTCGACCAGGCGCAAAAGAACAACTGGCCCAGAGAGAAGACCCGAGCTATGATGCAGCGGGCGTGGGACTCGGTAGACGATCGCTTCGGACAGGTGGTCTACGACAACTTCTTCTGGAACAAGGCGACTCGGGACGTGCTCCAGGTCACCAACCGCGCAGTCGGCTGGAACTTCGGCAGCCTCCGGACCTACGCCGGCGCCGCCGAGGATACCGCGCGCGCCGCAGGAAAGGCCGCAGCGGGCGAGAAGCCAGAAGTTACCCCGCGCATGGCCTTCGCCTTCGCCTCCTTCATGGTGGCAGGACTCATCGGGGCCCTACTGACGAAGCTCTGGACCGGCAAGAACCCTCAGACGTGGAAGGACTACCTCTATCCGACCACTGCGGACGGAACACGCCACAATATCCCCGGGTACCCCGGCCAGGTGGTCTCCATGCTGCACGCTCCAGTGCAGACGACCGTCAACAAGATGGCACCTATCTGGGGCCTGATGTGGGATGCCGTGCAGAACCGCGACTTCTACGGCACCGAGATCCGGCACAAGGACGATCCGGTGATGAAGCAACTCCTGCAGTTTGGGACGTGGGCCTCCGAGCAGGCTATTCCGTTCTCGTTCTCTGGCGGGGCCAAGTTGCTCGAGAAGCGCGGCGCGGAGGATACCCTCGCAGGCCTGTGGCATGCAGCAAAGCAGAACCCCGGAGACGTACTGCTCGGGCAACTGGGTTTCCAGCCGTCCGCAGCCTTCATTCAAAACGACTCAGCGCTGAACCTTGCACACGAATACTCGCTGTCCAACCGCACCCCTGGAACTCGAACCAAGGAACAGGCGGAGCACTCAAAAGCGCTGGCTGCGGTAGAGCAGATGTACCGAACGGGCAAAGTTGATCGTGCTGCGATTGACCGCTTGCGCAAGGAAGGCAAACTCCCCGGCAACTCTGTGTCTCGGGCGGCCATGGAGTCGCGCTTCCCGGCCATCGTTACTGCATCGCGCAGCCTGTCGATCGAGCAAATCCTGAACGTCTTCGAAAAGGCGACACCCGAGGAGCAGAAGCAACTGCGTCCGTATGTCGAGCGCAAGTCTGCGCAGATCGACGACATCCCCGACCCGGAGCGCAGACAGCAAGTCAATGACGCTTTCAACGCCGCCATGGGAACGAACCACACCCTGCGCGCTGCACGATGAACTACCTCAAGGAGTACCCCCAGCTATGCCCAGAGCAAAACTCAAAGACCTCGTAGGAGAGGCTGATCTTCCGCCCGCACGCCAGGTGCAGGCGTTCATCTCGAAGTATGTGCACGGTGGGCGAGACCTCGAGCGCGCAGCCTGCCTTGCGAAGTTAGACCCGAAGCTCGGCAAGAAGCTCTATCTGGTGCCGAAGATTCGAGAGAGCATCGATCGGCAGATTGCGATGATCGAGTTTGAGCAGGCCAAGCTCACGGCGAAGGCTACCATGCTTGGGGTCGAACTGATTGACTCCGCAGTGGTTGAGTCGCTGACCCGAAAGAAGGACAGGCTGCAGCCGGAGATTGTGCGCATCGCCTACGGCAGAGTCGGGCTGATCCGCGACGGTGAGTTCTACGTGGCACCGGACCCCAGCCAGAACAAGAACGCACCGAGCATCTACCAGGCCGCGCAAACCTCAATGCGCCGGACGGTCACCGAAGAGGTCACGCATACGCAGGTTGTGGTGACTGACCCCATCTTCAGCGTGAAAGAATACTGATGGCACTCCTGCCCTGGATTCCTCCCGAGGAAGGAGTCAACCCGGTATGGTGGCCCCTCAAGCCCGAGCATTCTGACAAATCCCCGCAGCGCACCGGCCTCGAATCGCCAGCAACCCTCTTGCTGTACGGGGGCGGGTCAGGCGGAGGCAAATCGGATTGGCTGGTTGCCGACGCTGCGCAGGAAGTCTCGAATCCCAACTTCCGCGGCCTGCTGATTCGCAAGTCGTTCGTCGAGATGAACAACATCATCGATCGAATGAAGGCCATCTACAGACCCCTGGGTGGACGGTCGACGGATAAGGACCGCATGTGGCGCTTCCCCTCCGGCGCGCAGATCCGGCTCGGGTATATGTCGTCCGATGCGGACGTCGAGAATTATCAGGGCACCCCATTTAGCTGGCTGGGCGTCGATGAGGCAGGAAACCACGTCGAGTCTCGTATCCGCCGTCTCCTCCCCTGGCTGGCCAGCACAGACCCCACGCTCAGAGTCCGAGCACGGTTCACAGCCAACCCCGGCGGAGTCGGCGCTGACTGGCTCATGCGTTTGTTTCTCAGGGACAAGTGCCCCATCTGCCATCCCGAGGAATCGGTCGAGGGCGGTGCAGTCTACGCGGGCAAGAAACTTACCTGGTCGGACGGGCGCCCGCTCGACGAACTGGGTAAGTGGACGGTTAGCTTTATCCCGGCACTGGTCGGGGATAACCCCCTCTACGGCGCGGATAAGGTTGCAGCTCTCCGCACGCAGGAAGCGGCGATTGCCGAGATGCTCCTAAAGGGCTGCTGGTGCCGCTTGGCTGGGCGGTACTTCTCCTTCATGCGTCCTGAGTTGAATCTGCCTTTGGCGGAGTACCCTGCCGAGTGGTGGAACACCTACGTGATTGCCACAGACTACGGCTTTGGCGAGTCGTGGGCCGCGGCGGGGCTGTTCTACATCACCGAGCCCACCTCAGCCTACCCAAGCGGCCGAGCGTTTCAGATTGGCGAGTATGTCGGATTGGACGAGGAGACGGGGGAGAAGCCGGGCTCAGAAGACTTTGCCCGCCAAATCCTCGAACGGTTCGTCGACTCAGGCGAAGGCCGACGCACGTATGCCATGGCCATCTGTGACCCTGCAACGGACGGGCACACGGGTAACGGCCGCTCCAACATGGAGATCATGGCCGAGGTCTTTGCCGAGCGCGGCATCCCCGTCATGGGCGCGCACAAGGACCGCATCGCCAACTTCCAGAACCTCTACCGCATGCTCAAGAAGGGGCAGGTGGTCATCACCGATGCGTGCCCAGCAACGTTCAAGTCGATGAATACCAGGATGCACGATCCTGCGCGCCCAGGGGACATCAAGAAGATCAAAGGCAATAGCCTGGATGACCTAGCCGATATGTTGAGTTACTTCGCAAACACCTACTTCACTGGCGATGCAAAGCCCAAAGAAGCGGAGCGCGCAGAGAAGATGCAGGCCATGATCGCGTCCGGCCTGGACGAGCACAGCCTTGGCATGAACTCTTTGCGCATGATGATGCAGGCGCAGAACGAGCCGGATGAGGATGCACCGATCAGGATTACGGGCGTGGGGCGGAGGAGACTGGGGCGGTGAGTGTGAAGGTGATCTTGAAAACCTTCCGTAGTCCGCACGTCCTGCACACGTAAGTGTCTTGGAATAGAGGATCGTCGGGCCGGATAACCTGTATCCAATCGTGAACGATGCACTCGCTCATGGGAGTTTCACTCTGCCGTTGACAATAGGCCCATGCTTCTCGCGGTCGTACTCCACTGTAGGTTCTGGCTTCATTGTCCCGTCGTGATTGAACCGGTTGGCGTCGAGCATCTGCATGAACTCGATAGAGTGCTGGACGGCCTTGCATCCGCGAGCCTCGAACAGATTCCAGTGCTCAGACTGTCGGGCGCACTGGATAGCAGCGTTCTTGGCAGCCTCGAATCCGGCACGGAAGGCATCGTCATAGTCCTCTGCGCGCACCCACTCCTTCTCAAACTCAAAGGGCTTCGAGGTATTGCCAAGGATGCTTACGTTCCCATCCTGCACGCGGAACTTTACGCGGTCTACGTGGCTCATCGCTCCCCCTTGAGGTACTTGATCGCAGCCGAATACTTCGCCAGCAGGCGTAGGTAGGTTTCCTTGGGCAACTTCGAAAGCCGCTCTGGATTCATGTTGTCGTGCAGGTCGGCCAGCTTGATCTTTCTCGCCAGCGGATTCTCTGAGACGCAGCGGATGTAGTCTTCATACGGCTCGCCCTTGCAGTGACACAGCGCTTCGCAGCATCGCAGGACCTCGGGCGGAAACTCCTTCTCAATTATTCGCGCATAGGCACCTGGGTCGCTCGTATCCTCAAGCACGTCGTGCAGGAGCGCGCATACCTTCTCTTGCGGAGTTTCCACAGCGTCAGCCACCCGGGCGAGGTGAAACATATAAGACTCGCCGCTTTTGTCCTGCTGCAGCGCATGGACCTCAACGGCGATTCTCCACGCCTTCGCCAGCATGATCTGATCAACCTCGGCGCCGAACTCACGGGTTGCGATGCTGCGAATGCTTTCCAGTTCGCTCAAAATAGGTCTCCAGACTTGGGTATTTCAGGTTTCGTTTTAGGAAGGGGTTTAGATTGGCAGACTTTGCAATGCATGGGCCTGCCGTCCGCAATCGCATGAGGCGTAGGCTTGCCGCATTTCGTGCACCAGATTGACGCCTCGACTACATTCCTCGTGAAGAAGTGCCGCATGGTGCCTCCTAGTAGGGGATACGCTCTTGTGTTGGCCCATCCGGTTCTGTGTCGTCGATCCAGGCGAGGATACTGCCCGCATACTTGACGTGGCAGGTGCCTATCTGCCCTTCCCGGTTCTTGGCGAGGATCATCTCGCCTTTGCCTTTTAGGTTGCTGTCGTCCTTGTCGAACAATTCCGGCCGATGCAGGAACGCGACTAAATCGGCGTGGTTCTTGAGCTTGCCAGATCCCGCAATGTCGGTAATTCTTGGCCGCGGGTCTTGCCGCTTCGCGCCTTCCTGTGTCATCTGAACTACCAGAATGACCGGCACATCGAGTTCCTCAGCCATCAGTTTGGCGAGAAGTCCTTGCTTGCCGATGCGTTCCTCGGTGCTGGAGTTGCGCCAGAGTCGCATCACGTCGCTCTCGTCGATGTGGCTCAACTGGTCCAGAACAATCAGGTCCAGCCCTGTAGGGTGCCCTTCGCGCATGAGCTTCCGTTTCAGGGCATAGCACCTGGCCTTGATCTGCGTCATCGTCAGGTAGGCATCGTCCATGTAGAGCGGCGCCGCCTTGATCTGGTCGATCTGATCCACCAGTTCGGCACGTTGGTAGGCGGTCAGGTCGTTGTCGCGGATTGAGCGATAGGGGACGCGGGCGGTTGAAGACGCCATGCGCCGGATAGCCGATTTCTTCTTTTGTTCGAACGGGAAGAATGCGCATACCTTGCCCTGCACGACTGAGACGTTGTGGACGGCGTTGCACACCCAGGCTGTCTTTCCTGTCATCGCCATGGCCGCGAGGATCATCAACTCCTGCCGCTGCAGTCCCCCGGTAAACTTGTCGAACTGCGTCCAGCCAAGTTTCAGCCCGTCGAGGGTCGCCATCTGGTTCAGCACGGTATCTGAGTCACCCTGCGAGGCCAGATATTCGCCGGCGGTCGCCATGGGCGTGCTGTCAGAAGACTCCAGCAGCCCCTTCCTGCTTTCAATAGCAGCCTCCAGGAGCGCCTGCGGGTCTTGGGAGGGGTCTGAGGCTCGCTGCTGGTCCTCGTACGCCAGCGCAGCCAGCCTGCGGGCCAGCGCCTTGTCCTTTATGACACGCACGTACCGGGAAACGTCCGGCTTCCCAGGCACGTCGTTCTCAAGTTGGATCACGTAGCCCAGCCCACCTACGGAGTCCAGTTCTGACGTCTTGCGCAACTGGTCGCAGACGGTCTGGTAGTCGATGCCTGCCTTGGCTTCGTGGAGTTTCGAGATTGCGCGGTAGATGCGCTTATGGGAGTCGAGGAAGAACTCAGAGACTTCGAGCGTGCTCACGGCGTCCGCTACGGCGTCTGGGTGCAAGAGGCATGATCCAAGTAGGGCACGCTCGATCTCTGGTGCGGCGGGTAGCGTCAGGTCTTGAGGCTCTTGCATAGAAGAGGGGTGCCCGGATAAGCCGTCCGGGCTCGGGTGGGAGGGCTGCCTTACATCAACTGGAGGTTCTTTTTGGCGTTGGCGGTTGCTGCACGTTCTTCCCGGCGCTTCCGTTGGCGCACCTGCTCGTCGTCCTCTTCGGGTTCTTCCTTGAGGGCTTCGTCTGCGTCAACCTCGCCGGTCTCGTCCGCATCCTCTTCGGGTGCGTCGGTTACTTCGTAGGTGGAATCGAACTCTTCGGCCGCCATCTGTCCGCACCACCGCAACAGGTCAGTCGAGAACTGCGCAACCATCTGGAACTTGACCACCGTACTCGGGTCGTCCTCGCTCGCCATGTTCTCAACGGTGAAGTGCGAGAGCTTTGCCTTCGGCGCCTCGATCGGCGTTGGCCCAAAGAGCAACTGATCGGACATGATGACGTTGCAGTAGTCGATGGTCTGCGTGCACTTCACGACCTCGCCATTCTTCATCACGAAGTCGCGCGCATCCGCCAGCCATTCAGGAAAGCCTGTCAACTTCTGCCCGGTGATCGGCATGGTGCAGAGAATCTTCAGCCGCTTCTGCTTCGTGGGTGCCTTACCTACAAGGCCAGCATACGACCGGATGGTGATGCGCCGGATCGTCTTGGGGGTGAACCAGAGTCTAGGTGCCATTGTCTTACCTCGGTATTGCAGATTGTGCTACCAGTCGTCTAGTGCTGCTACGGTGGGCATCGGCAAGTCTAACAACGACAACTGCCCGAGTGCCCGAATAAATATCTCTGTGCGGGGGTTCTCGCGGTCCCTCGCCTTGAATGCATGCAAGACCATCACTTTGTGGTCCGAGTCGATCGCCTCAGCCTTCACCAGCGCATCAAGTACACACTTCGCGTAGTTGTCGACATCCCCGCGTTCGTTCGGCCCCTGGTAGACCACGTAAGCTATCTCGTACGCATCGGCCGGCAGACGGCGCCCATCGTTGTACGCTGCTACCGTGCGCCACCAGGTCTTAGCCTCCTTCGCAGGGTAGGCGATCACCTGAGGCTTGCCGTGCATCGTGGCTACGCGGTAGCACATGTAGTGGTTCTGGCTCGGCGGGGTGAGGGGCACGATCAATTTCAATGCGCTCATGGCTGGCTTCCAGGCTTCTGGGCGTTGAGGATGGCCCCTTCAGTTATAGATAATGCCGCTCGTCCCATCGCGCCAGTTCCAGGGAACAAGTCCACTACCTCATCCCCGATCTGCACATTCAGCAGCTCGAGTATCCAGCGGCAGACCTTCTCAGGCTTAGCTCCGACCAACCCTTTCTTGAGTGTGATCGGCTCCACGATAAAGTCCTTCGGCGTCGTCTGCTTTCCGTTTTTCTCAGGTGGGGCGTGCTTATGGCCGTTGCTGGGATTCCTACCTCCACAGAAGATGATCGGTTCCCACGCATAGCAGGGCCGGACGCCCTTTTTGAAAGCGCAGAACGATTTGCACCACACAGCTATTCGCACTCCTGCTGGAAGCATTGGCATGATGATCGCCAAGGACGGAGCTGACGCCGATAGCGCCCATCCATCGGGAAACTCACGGCAAAGTCGAGCAATCAACTCCGCATGGTCAACCTCAGCGCAGAGAGGATCGTGCGAATAGTGACGCTTTGCTTGCCCAATATAGGGCGGATCTGCATAGGCAAACTTCACTGTTTCCCCTCCAACTCCGCAATCCTTCCCCGTAGGGCCGCTGGGGCACATGAATATCTGACGTTCGTTCTTCACCGCAAACGCGACAAGAATCTGTGCTCGTATGGTTGCCGTCTATGAAGACGTGTTTGCGACCATCGAAAGCGGCCTGGATGTTTTCTTGTTCCTTGCTCTTCTTGTGCGGCAACAGGAAGGCGGCTGGCTGCTAACCCCCATGCCTTCGATTCCGAGTGTTGGCTCGGTTCGATGATATTTGCATATCCCGGCCTATCGGCATCATCCCCGTAGACTACGTTCCATTTGCCGCGAATTATCTGCACGCACCGCGCATCCGGCCACACTTCCAACACTCTCTCTTTCGCTGTCTTATCTGCTGTCATCGGTTGAGTCCTCCCCGTTTGCAAATAGCCTTGGGCTTTCCTGTTCGTCGTAGATTCGTTTTCGCATCCACGAATACCGGCTGAGGCCAGTTCCATCAATCGAATCCGCACCTAGTTCCTCGAAATATTCAAACCGAGCCGGAGTATTTACGCGCCCTGCATGAACCCACTTGCCAAGGATCTTTGCGGCTCTAACTACGTCCGCAGCCGCCTTGCTCAACTTCCACGCCGTGCTGCCGCCAACGAACACAGCTGCGACACCATCCCACGGAATATGCATATCCTCAAGGCCGTCTTGAGCAACCAGTGCGATAGGCCATGCGGTCAACTTGTACCGCCATAGGTCGAAGCATTCTAGCGTCCTCCGGGCACTCGCTACCACGTCCGGCACGGCGACGAATCGGCAGAGGTGACGCCGGGGAAACTCCCGCTCCAACAGGGAAATGAACGCATCCGTACGGAATCCTGAGAACCCGCCATTGTCGATGCAGAAGTGCTCATCTGGGCGCTGTGGCGTAAATCGAGTGAGCGGAGTCAGCAACTGCTCGACCTTGCACCCAATCTCGCGCTCGGCCTCGTCTAAGTTGTGACTCGTATCCAGCATGGCAATCACGCTTTCGATTCCTCTCTCGCCATCTCTCACTCCACTTCTGCCCGGATTTGGGCCAACAGCATGTCAAGCGGGAGGTACCCATGTGCGGTTGCCTTCCTGTGGCCCTCCCACCTTGCGGCTCGTAGACAGAATCTACCGTTTTCAAGGTGGAAGCATGGAGGGCCACCGTTAGCGATTACCTGCCCCCAATCTGCGCCACTAGCGGCGGCAAGCCAAGCATCCATTTTCTTCTTCCTCACGGCTCTCTCGCGGGCATCAGTCATTGCGCGGTAACCTCGCTTTCTTAGCCTCTTCCTTCGTGTGGAACACCCTGCAACCCGGATAGCAGTCCCACCAGAGCTGCCCGTCCAGTGTGTACCCCTCGCCGTTTGGATAGAAAGGGTGACGATCCGGATGATAATGCCGTTCGCGTACCTTGGCGGGAGTGACTTTGTGGAGGTCCTTCACCCATACATTCTGGCCCCGCTTGAAACGGAATATTCCACGCGGCAGCGTGCTCTGAGTGGCTTGCCGTTTTTCATGAGGACATACATAACAGGCTGAAGTTCAATTCCTGCGTGGGCATTAGTTACGGCTCTCTCGCGGGGGGTCATGGGTGGGACTCCGGTTTGCCTAATGACATCGTGACCACGTTTTCACCTCGCGGAACCGCTTGTGTAGGGGACTCAACAACGCGCCTAATTGCATCACAAAAATTCATAGCCTCAAGATCGTTCATTGCGCAGTTGAACCCGTTGAGTTTATTACCGAAGCAAATCAGGACAGGGCCAGCGATGCTCCTTTGGACGCTTACCGTGATTCGGCTCATCCTCTACCTCCATTTCGTTCAAATCGGGAAAGCAATTCCCACCAGATCGCCGCTCCTGCTATCAGCATCGCTGCAAACCATTGATAGTCAGGCGTTTTGATTGCACAGTACAAAAACATCAATATAAGCGCGCGACAGATAAGCGTTCTCGGCATCTCACTTACCTCCATTCGTTGCGGACAGGAAAGCGGCGATCTTTCCTCTAGACTTGCCCTTTGGCATGTATCCCTGTTTCTCAAGAAGGGCGTCCAATTCGCGCAGCAACTCAATCGCGGTGGTCAGGTCGCATTGGAGGTCGATGGCGAGTTTGGTCATCCCGCTAACGTACGCGCTGGTAAGCCACTCCGCCATGATCCCCGGCAGGAAGTCTCCGGACTTGATTCCGGCCTCCCTTACAATCTCCGCCGCTGCTTTGCGTTCCTCTGGTGTGCTCACGGCTTCTCCTTGGTTGCGGGCTTGGGGATGGGCTTGTACCAGCAGTCCATGTAGAACGACCCTCCATAGCGCACCTGAGAACAGTGCACTGGACGCGGCCCCGCATACTGGAACGTCAGTAAGTGGCAAGCCTTGAGGATGGCGTCATAGGGCGCACCATCATGGCACTGGCTGGTAGTAGTCGTAAATCGGTAGTATTGCCACACGACTCCATTGAGGTCTGACGTGATCCATCCCTGAGTCGGCGTCACATCAACAGGCGCAGGACTCGCCGCCTTCTCTGGTTGCTTGGCTGTCTGCCCCAGCATCACTCCACTCAGCACCAGTGCGGCCCACGGTAAGGATAGGGGTTTCATTCGACGATCCTCCCCATATGCTCACAGACGCAGGGAATGCCGCCCTGGTTGGTGCAGAGGCCAATTTCCCGATAGTTCAAGACGCGCATCCCTCGAACACAACCGCACTCGTCCTGCGGAAACGCGAGATCGCGCATAACTCCGTCTGTCCATATCGCGGTTCCTTCAAACGCTTTGTACGGGCAATGCGTAACTTCAAACTGCATCGCCTTTTCTGGTGGAATAAACGGGCTCATCTCTACTCCCTCCCCTTCACTGCCAAAATGTCGGGCTTGCGACCCTTCCGGTGCATCTCTACGATGTGACATTGGAAACATCCGCCCGCCAGGTTAGCCCTACCCCACCCATGAACGCGCTTGGCCCTGAGGTGAACCAAGTGCCAGCGAATACGCACGTTGCCCTCGGACGGGTAGACTCGATTGTTGGGTGGGTGCGCCAGGTTCAACTCGCATCGGCCTCCTGTCTCGGCGTAGACCTGCGCACGGATCGCGGACTTCTCTGCCTTTGTGGGCTGGCCGCGGCGTGTGCCTGGGCGTATCTTGCGCACTGCAGTTCGGCGGATCACATCGGCCCCCACGGAACCTCTGGATGCTTCGCCCGGAACTTGACGCGCACTGCACGGACCTCGGCGGTCAGTTTGTCTGCCATGCGCTGCGCACGCTCAAACGAGAACGGCGCCACCAGAACGACGGCGATAAAGCGCAGGGATAGGAGAAAGAGGTTCATTTGCGCGCCCAGGCTGGCAAGTCTCGATCGGTGATTATCAGGTCGGGGTCTACATCCTCCACCGACTTGCGAAGTTGCTCCTTGAACTTCGGGGTCTGCATTTGCTCCCGAACCTGCTCAGGATTGCCGCAGCGGGCGAGTAGTTTCTGCACCACGGTCTCCGTCTCTTCGAGAAACCGCTCAACTCCATGTTCGATTTCCCCGATGCGCTTCTCGTCTCGGTAGATGCGGGGCGGGGTGAACAGTTGCAACTCCGGGTAGTTCTCGATGCGAGGGTCGTAACTGACAAAATCATTCCACTCGCGCTCCCAGCACACAATCTGCGTGAGGCACTGATCCTTGTGCTCCTCGGGAACGACGCCCTCCATCATCCACTCGACATGGGTGACGGTGTTCGGGCACTTCGCTTCGAATGTCCCATCGGTGCCTATCAACCCGTCAGGCGATGCCGCCAGGAGGTCAATCCTGGGATGGGTAGCGATGCCCACCTTCGAGTCCCGGCCGGCACAAGTCTCGACTTCGTTGCCGGAATGGATCTCGTAAGCCGCGCGAGCGTACTTCTCGTTGTCGGTGCCCCAGATCATTGCATCCGAAACGAAGTGATCGACGGAAAACCCAGTCAGGCGCTCGCAGACAATCTCGATCATGTACCGCTTGCGCTTCATAGTCGGCGTGCCCTTCTGGGTCAAGTCCATCACATCCTTGACGCGGGATGCAGTTACGCGGCCTACACGAAACGCCAACCACTCTGGAGTCTGCTGCTGAATCTGGTGGATCATGGCCTGCTCCTAGTAGTTGATCTTGGTGTGCGCAATGAGGTTATTGGCGAGGTCGGCGGTGATGTTGCCAGCCATCTCAATACTGAGTCCGCGCTCGATGAGACTGTTCTTGACCTCCCGGTGAATCTTGGCGCAGTGCCGCTTGCTGGCCTCACGCTTCTCGGTGGCGGCTTCCTCGGCCTTGAGTGCATCCTCGTGGATCTTCTTCTGCGCAGCAGTGGCACGCTCCCGCTCGGCAATGACGGCCGCATCATAGGCTTGCTTCGCTTTGACCGCCTTCTCCTCGGCTTCCTTCTCGCGGACTGCAGCCATCCGCTCAGATTCGACCCGCTGGGCCTCTGCCTGCTTCGCTTTGGCCTCCGCCTCAGCCTTCTCCAACTCGACGCGCTCAACGGCATTCCGTGCGACCTGCGCAGCCGCTTCCTCGCGTTGCTTGGCCTCCGCCTCGGCTTTCTCCTTCGCCTCGCGTGCAATGTGCTCCTCGCGCTCCTGCTGGTCACGCTTGGCCTGTTCTGCACGCAGCCGGGTCAACTCCTCCTGCTCGGCGTCGTACTTCTCCCGCTTGGCGATGGCGTCTTTGATCTGCCGGATCGTCACTGTCACGGTGGCGACTGCACGCGAATGGAACTCCTGCCAGTCGTAGGTGCTTGCCATGATGGCCGCAAGGCGGCTGTGCGCCATGCCTACGTCCCACACTGGATTGTTCCAGTTCAACTCGCAGACCGCGCCGGCGTCGACCAGTTCTTTGAGCGCAGCCTCATGGTTGGCGACGCGCTCCTTCTCTGCGTTCTCCCAGTCGGTTAGAGGCTTGCGTACTTCCTCCTGCAACTTCTCAAGCTCATCCCAGATGCGCCCGCCCTCGGAGTCGATGACCTTCAGGCGCTCTTTCTCGCCCGCAACCAACTTCTTGCGCTGCGAGTCGATGAACGTCTTCGACTTCGCCACCTTGTAGGCAAGCGATGCCAGAGCCTTGCGGTTAGCGTCGGTTGAGATGTCGAGGCAGGCAGCTTCTCGGCGTACCTCGGCACAGATGCGCTCGAGGATGGGGTCCAGCGTGCCGGGCTTGAACAGTTCCGCCGGGGTGATGGTTTCGATGCGTGCCAGTTCCGTCGTCATGCCGCTTCCTCCTGCAACTCAGCCTTGCGCTTCTCGTAGGCGGCAAGGATCGTATTCATTGCGTGCTTGTCGTTGAGCTTCTGGGCGGCCTTGTAGTTGCCTGCGTAGATGGTCTTCAACTCTTCCCGAGTCGCTGCGGCACCAATGTTATCGCAGGCGGCAACCAGTTCCTCATCGGCCATCGTGGGTTTCGGTTTGGGGCCGGCCGCGTTGCCATCGTCGTCGAGGTTGCCTTCCTCAGTCGCTGCGAGTCCGCACGCGCTCTCAAACGTGCATGCCTTGAGGTAGGTGATCGTCGATTTGATCTGCTGAATGGGGTTCTTCGCGCCCGACCCATCCGGCGCCGCCGTCATGGACACACTCTTCGAGTGCCCCTGGGAGTGGGTGATGGTGCAGGTGACAGTGACCACGCCGGTAGCCGATTGCGCGATGTCCCAGCCCGCACTCAGTCCGTTCTGGCTAAGGAAGGGGGTTACAGTCTTCACCAGATTGCCCAGCGAAGTGTACCGAGCCACCTTCTGCGCAGTTGTGTACTGGCTGTTGACCATATCCTTGGTCACAACCACGTTGCACGCCTTGAACGCGCTCATCGCCGCAACAAAGGCTTTCTCAGCATCCTTAGCCTCGATGCGGTCCTTGAGGTCGAGGAGTTGGTTGATCTGCTCGATGCTGGCCCCGCGCTCAACGGCCGCCTGGATCATGGACATTGGGGTTGCAGGGACAAGTTCAGTGGGCTGGACGGTTGCCAGTGCTGCGCCACCCTCCCCTGACTCAATGAGTTTCTGATTGCCGCTGGTGCGTTGCATTGCCATGGGTGAGGCTCCTTGTATTGCCGAGGGTGCTACTTGACGAAACAAATACTGCTGGGGGCCACCATACGTGGGGCCGGATAGGTGATAAATCCCAGCAGTTCGAGTGGCAGAGTGAAGTGCGGCGATATGCGGAGCTTGCTCACTTCGCTCCATTCGGCGGGAAGAGACGGAAGCGCACTTCCGCTGACAGGTTCCGGCCGTTTGCTGCGCCGGTTCGTTTCAACTCCTCGCGCTCCTCCTTCGAGAAGCGCACCGAAACTTGATTCAAGACTGGTTTCTTTATTGCCATGGATATTCCCTTCCTTTACTAACGGTTTTTGAGTACAGACTGCATGCGCTTCTCTTCGTTCCTGCGGTCCAGGTAGAAGCGGATTGCATCCCGGCTTACGCACACGATCACCACAAGGGCGATCCCCATGCAGCCGAGCGTAATCACCCAGCGTGCAAACTCAGCGAGAAACTGCGGATCCATCTCAGGCATTTGAAGCCTCCACTTCATCGCAAATCTGCTTTATGTTGTAGGCGAACCACGCATCGACCAGCAGCTCACGGAACGCCCAGTACTCCAAACTGGACTGGTGCCCGGCCAGTTCGATCGACATCTCCACCACATCCTCATAGGTCTCGCACTTGGTGGCAGCTTCAGCCGCAAGTGCCTTATTGTGGGCCTGCGCTTCTGCGGGTGGGAGCTTGATGAGGGTCTGTGTGACTGTGTAGTTTTTCACTGTGTTACCTCCCGGTTCGGCAAACCTTTCACAATCTGCTCCAGCCGTGCCCGCGCCTCATCCAGCACGCGGCCGGCATCCAGCGCATACTCATCTGCCCCACGCTTGCCCAACTCCGCAAGCCGGACAGCCTCATACGCTTGGCGTACCTGCTCGTCGTGGCTCATGCGCTCCGCTTCCAGTCGCCTGTTGCCAGGTCCATTGAATCGTTCGCGGAAGCCATCTTGCGGTCAGGCTCAACCAGGGGATATGCCATTGGCCGGCACTCCGGGCAAGACTTCGCAACCTGCTGGTAGCCGGCGAGGGAACGCCTGTCGGGGGTTCGCACAAGTACGATCCGGGTGTTGCCGCAACGCTTGCAATCCATAGATGGGCCTCCAGTCGTGCAAAACATACAATACACCCTCGCGCACTCTCCTGCAATACATAAAATACTTTGACATTTCCACAGGATGCAGCGTAGTTTCAATTTCATGGCACGAACTGGACGACCGCTTGGCCCCGAACGTCTCTACGCTGCAGAATTGGGCATCACACCCCGGCGCCTTCGTAGATTGGGAGGGTATAAACACCTGAAAAGCCTTACTGGTGATGCACTTGCCTGCCTGCTCAAGCCTGCCAACTACGGTAACTCGAAGACCATAGCAGAGGGTGGTTTAGCTGCACGAGGGATGGGGCAACGCCGTGTCAAGAAAAAGTTTTAGTAACATTCTTGATTCTGGATGTATGTGCATTTTTGCACATTTCCACAGAAAAAGTTTGACGCAGCGGGGGTTCTGCGCCTATGGTTGGAATCCTGTGCCGCCAAGGTATAGCCTCTTCGTCCTGCAGACGGAGTTGAAGCGCGAGACGAGCGGGTGACGGTCACACTCCACCTGATCCCGCCTCCGCGCAGTTTGGAGTGAGTGTGGCAGTGATCGACCCGGATGGCCTATTTCATGGCGAGCGATTAGCAGCTTGCAGTGATATGGCCCAACTCTATTGGCCCCGCTTCTTCATCGCCTCGAATGGCTACGCTAGGCTAGAACTATCTTATTCTGCAATGATTTCAAAAATATTCGGAAGCCTTCGGAAACCTCCGGAAGCGGATGAGGTTTGGGCTGTATTCGAAGAGTATGCGAAGAACTGCCTGGCGGTGCTCTACGAGCATGAGGGCGTGTGGTGGGCGCAATTCGACACGTCGCAGAAGTATCTACCCAGATTCAAGACGGTGCGCGACGAAAAGAGCCCAACTCCACCGTCAGGAATGATGGAAAGGCACCGCGTGGCATATTTGGCATGGAAAGCGTCTAACTCACTTGCAAATGAGTCATTTCGTAAATCCTCGGCAGATTTCGGAACATTTCTGCAGGGGAGGGGTGGGGTTGGTATAGGGGAAGGTATAGGGGATGGGGTAGGGAAGAAACCTTCTCGCGCAAAGAAACCGCGCGAGGTGCCCACTAAGACTGAACAGGCAAAGAGTCGGCACTCTGAGTTCAAAGGCGCTCTTGGGGAGTACTGGCAAGCCAAGAACCCCGGCGTGGAGATGCCCTGGGGGCCGGCTGAGGGCCGCAACCTCGAGATGTGGCTGCGTGAGTCACCGCAGACCACGGTGGAGCAATTCAAGGGGTTTCTGCGCAACAGGTTCCGCTCTGAGGTGAACCATGCGGAGCGACCGAGCCGGTGGATCAGTGGCATCACCAGCTACGCGGCAGGTCCCCTGAACAAGTTCAAGCAACCAATGGCAAATGGAGGCAGTAACGGCAATGGAAAACCCAACCGATCCGAAGAAATCGCAAACTCAACTCTCGAAGTCCTCGCCCGCCGCGGAATTGTGGCTACTCAGCCGGATAGCGGAGTCCGAACTATTGACGCAAGGCCCGAGCTTGACGCCGGACGCCCGCGAACTGATGCTCTCGCTCTGGTCCGAAACCTATGAGGCGATTGGGCAAGTGAGGTTCGAGGACGCCTTTCGCAATGCACTGGCGTCGACCACCTTCCGCGTGAGTATTGCCGAGATACGCCGCTTCGCTGGCCTGCGTGTGGATCCGCCGAAGGAGTTGGAAGCGCGTGCAGCGATGCGCTGGCTGATCGACCACATGCGCTACCACGGCAAGAAGTTCCGCAGCGCCTGGGCGAGCAAAGATGGCAAGCGGTGCATGCTGGCTGGGGGAGACCGTCCGAAGGACGCGGACCAGAACGCGACCCTGATCCCCTCTCCGGACCTGCCTGAGTCCACAGAGCGCACGCTGGCGGAGATTGGGTTCGGCAGCTTGCAGGCTGGGCTGGACTTCGTGTGGGGGCATCCTGGGATCGATAGCGTGCGGCCGAGTTATGAGTTCG
>Ga0265338_10000543_pt1 | contig 66162 bp, 80 predicted proteins | sample 42126metaG_FD_193579 | JGI IMG/M metagenome (GOLD analysis project Ga0265338, IMG submission 193579) | Rhizosphere microbial communities from Carex aquatilis grown in University of Washington, Seatle, WA, United States - 4-21-26 metaG | ecosystem: Host-associated > Plants > Roots > Rhizosphere...
GGTTGAGCGGTTATCTAAAGGCTATCGAACGAGCACCGCAAGCACAGAGTGCTGTCGATGCCGGTACTGGACCGGCCGCCCTCTTAGCTGTTGCCACAAAAGTTTACCATCCTAAAGCGCAGGTTTGGCATTTGATAGTAACGAAAAGTCTGTTGCCTGCGCAGCCGAGATTGTAAGCTTATTTGGTTTTTCTGATGACGAAATTCAGATCGTACATGGCGATGTTCTAGGAGGGATACTTCCTGCTAGAACTGATCTAGGAGTCACCGAAACATTCGGCCAAGGCTTACGAATCGAGAACGGACCAGAAATTGCTTACCAACTGGGACGAATCGCGACGCACCTTATACCTGGAGTGGTAAAGCTTTCTGTTACGGACAGTCATCCGGACGATCCGTGGAGCTGGCAATTTAACCAGGCTATAGATCTCCGTACCCACAACACGCACGTATCGGGTACTTTCGTAAGTACATACCCCGGGCAAAGAGAAGTTCATGTGCGAACTGACTTTCTGACTGAAGGTGGGCATAGTATTGTTTCTGGCTTAAGATCTGATAGCTTAACTGACCCGATGTTCTTGGGCGCCGTTACGGTCCCTCGAATGGGGGATCATATCAATTTCAGGTATGAGACCGGTCCTATTGACCCGCAGATTGAACCAGAACTTTGGGTTTCGTCTTAACGTATTGTCCAGTTGAAAATAATGTGCAACCATTGCCGTTTGTATATATGAAATAGGTGCATATCTCACGAAAACTATAGAGTTTTAGTCTATCGGAGCCTCTGCTAGACTGATGAGGTGAATATTGAATATGCAATTGCCGCTGCTGTTGGTTGTGCGATCTGCAATGCCGTTGCAGCTATATTACAGAAAATTGGCTCAGGTAAAGTGACTGAGATTACTTCATACAGCCCGAGTGTTCTCCTCAACCTAGGCAAGCAACTACCCTATGTTATGGGACTAGGACTTGATCTAGTTGCTGGAGTCTGTACGCTTATCGCCACTAATCGGTTACCGCTTTTTCTGGTGCAGGCGATCATAGCGAGCTCAGTCGTCCTGACTGCCGTCATGGAGCACGCTTTCCTCAAGCACAAACTACAGCCTCGAACATATGGCTCGGCACTCGTAGTGCTCGTTGGACTCAGTACGCTTGCTCTTGCTTCGCATAGTGAGCCCACGGCGGTTGCCGGACACTACTTAAGAAGTGGGATCATAGGGTTGCCCGTTTTCGCGGCGATTGTAGGTATGCTTGCCGTTAAGTTCAACGGCAAGCATAGTGCCCCATTGCTCGCGATATTGAGTGGTATATGCTTTGGGCTTGTCTCTATTGTTGGCCGTTTGCTTGTGTATCTGCATCCCATTTGGCTGATTGCAAAGAATCCACTCATATGGTCACTCATCGTGTGCGGAACACTTGGTGTGTTTTTCTTCACGGCAGCGCTGCAGCGTACACTAGCAACGATCACCAACGGTATCATGCTGGCCGTGCAGACACTGGTCCCTACATTAGTGGGTATAATATTTCTTGGGGATACGCCGCGAAATGGTATGTGGCTGCTTGTCTGGCTCGGCTGCACATTCGCAGCATCGGGTTGTGTATTTATGGCTATTTCAGGCTAATAACGAGCTATATTGAGTAATATATCTTACAACTCACTGATATACTTTTATTGCAATGCAGCAAACACGACTCACGCGCCTTTCCGCTATTATGACCAACTTTTTGGCGAGCCGGCTCTGCTGGGCCCTTATCTGTGCACTCTTTGTGATCGAGTCTTTGTGGCTTGCATGTAGCGTTGTATATCCAATGGCCTTTGATGAGCAATTTCATTTTGGGCTTATCCAATTGCACGCGCAACAGATACTCCCCTTCTTCACCTCGCAGCCGCCGACTGGGGCATATGGAGCGGTCGCTCGTGACCCATCGTATCTGTACCACTGGTTAATGAGCCTGCCCTACCGTGGGATTCTGCTTTTCACCCACGATCAGACGATCCAGGTGATCGGACTTCGGTGTATTAATGTCGCACTTTTTGGTGCGGGGCTTGTGCTGTATCGTCGACTTATGCGCAGAATGGGTCTCTCGGCGGCCTTTACGCATAGTGCTTTACTGTTGTTCATCCTCGTTCCTACGGTGCCGTTCCTTGCCGCCACTATTAACTATGACAATCTGATCGTTCTCATCGTACCGTGGATAACGCTACTGGCCCTTGATGTATTGGCTGCTTTTCACAAACGACAGATACCGCTTGCTCGTCTGCTCGTGCTTCTAAGCGTCTTGCTGCTCGGAAGTATCGTTAAGTATGCTATTCTGCCAGTCCTCGCGATAGTCTGTACATTCCTAGCGATTCTCGCATGGAAATATCGACTAATGACGCATGTGACGTGGAGTTTAGCCTTGAAGCAGCTACGTACGATGCAGCTGGTCAAGCGGCTACTTCTTATAATGTTACTCGTCGTGTCTCTTGGTCTGTTCGGTGAACGCTACCTTATAAATATCGTTCGATATCACACGCCAGTACCGGCATGCGAACAGGTAATGAGTAAGCAGCTATGCTCACAATATGCTCCATCATCACGCGATTACACGTATGAAGCTGCAAAAACTTCAGTATTTCGACCAAATATCGCGATGTATACGGGCACATGGCTGCATGGTATGTGGTACCGACTCTTTTTTGCTATTAGCTTTACTTACGAGAACTATCCACCATTATTCACAATTAGTCGAGCAGCGATAGGGGTTGTCGTACTTATTGGCATCGGCGTGGCGTTTCGAGTGCGCTTAATCTTTGCCGGTCATCCGGAGCGGTTACTCATTCTGCTTGTAATCCTCGGGTATGGTCTCACGCTCTACCTCGATAACTACGCAGAGTACGTAGAGACTGGTGTGGGGGTTGCAATAAACGGTCGCTATTGGATACCATTTCTTCCCTTCATCGGTCTACTTGGTGGCTTTGCCTGGTCTGATATTCTTAGGCGACTGCCAGCTGCGAAGACGAGTGTAGCCGCAATTGTGCTTGTCGTGTTTCTACTCCAGGGAGGTGGTGCTATGACGTTTATTGTGCGCAGCAACGATGACTGGTATTGGCCAAACGAAACAGTGCGACGTCTCAATCGTGATGTACGCGCCATGGTGTCGCCGATGATTATCGGTAAAAACTTACCTGACTAGCGTTTACTGTTCAGTACATGCCGCTTCGTTAACTCGAGATTATCCTCGGCGAGTGAGCGATTGATGCGAGTAAGGTCTGCGACAACACCGAGGGTGAACGATATAAATGATGCGACCAATAGTACGGAGCCCACGATGAGTGACTGCAAGTGATGTGAGCCGTACACATACCTACTCTTCTCAGTGATAGCAAGCCACAGAAAATGGATAAACGGTATGAGACCTAGCCCTAAAAATATAAATCCAAGTGAAAGAAACGGTACAAGCGGACGATACATAATGAATGCTCGCGTGATGGCCATCCCTGATTTAAAAATATGCTCAAAACTGTTATTGAATAGTCGAGATTCACGGGTTTTGGGGTTAACGGTGATAGGGACTGCAGCTATGGCAATGCTCTTGTGTCCTGCTTGAATAAGCGTTTCCATGGCATAGCTAAAACGCGTTACAACATTGAGCTTGATAGCCGCCTCTCGACTATACGCTCGAAATCCACTTGGTGCATCGGGTACATTTGTTCTAGCCGCCCGATTCAAGACCCAAGTGCCAAAGCGTTGCATAAGTTTTTTCCAACCAGAAAAATGTTCAATCGTATGGACCTGACGGTCGGCGATGACCATTTCGGCTCTACCCTCAAGGATCGGCTGAACGAGTGCAGCAATCGCACTACCGGGGTACTGATTATCGCCGTCAGTGTTTACGATGATATCTGCGCCATGTTCAAGACAGTACCATATGCCATCCCGAAATGCCTGGGCCAGTCCACGCCGACCAATGTGATTAACGAAATGCTTTACGCCATTTGCTTTCGCTACAGTCACGGTATTATCGGTTGACCCATTATTTATTACAAGGACCTCAATACTGTCTATGCCAGGTATCGTATGGGGTATGTCCTTGAGTACAAGGGGGAGAGTCTCCGCTTCATTAAGGCATGGGATTTGTACAAATAGCTTCATAGGTTTTGCTAGTTATAGTATAAGATAATTATCTTTACAATAAGCTATCGAAATTCTTGTTCATAAGTATAGCTACTATTAGCTGAAGAAATCCCCGAGACTACTTTCCTGGGAGTCCTCCGTTGCTATGTCTCAGGGATCATCTCAGCGCAGTTCTGGGCTCATGAGAGCCACCGTCTCCGATGTGTCGAGCGAGGCCTCGAACGTCTCTACATTCAGCGTAAGCTTACGTGCGAAAGTCTGCATTTCTTGTTTCTCTTGATCTGAGATGGTGCTTCCTCTTTCATGCCCTACTCCATTGCGGCGGTCCACGTCGCTTAACTCGTACAAATTAAAAACGCACTTGCTGAGTCGTGCGAATGCAGTGGTATACTTGAAAACAGATATGAAATTCTTGAGGGGTGATACGCATTCTGCGGCTCGCGCAATTGCGAGGTCGATTTGCGACGGGCTCTCTGCGAACAAGAAAGTGCTGTGGCTGATAAGCGGTGGCTCAAACATCGTGGTCGAGAAAGAAGTAATGGATCTTGTTATTGAGCGCATAGCTGACTCGACAGATCGCTTAGCTGTTATGCCCATCGACGAGCGCTACGGGCCTATGGGGCACGACGACAGCAATATCGCTCAATTGCATAAGGCCGGTTTCGAGCCTAGCAAAGCATTTGTTATCGATGTACTCATGCGTAATACAACGTTCAGCGAAACCGTAAACTTTTATACGAGCGCAGCAGCAACGGCACTTGCGAACGCTGATATTATTATTGGCCAGTTTGGTATGGGATCTGACGGTCACATTGCCGGTATTAAGCCTGGTTCACCAGCTACTGATCAGGATGAATCTACGGTAACGGGCTACACATGGGATGACTATGAGCGTATAACCTTGATGCCGGCTGCTTTGCGACAAATTACGATAGCCTTTCTAGTGGCGTACGGCGAAGATAAGAAGGTTCCTTTGGCACATTTGCAAAAGAACGACCGATCATTCAAACAACTGCCTGCCGTATTACTGTATGAGCTACCGAAAGTATATGTATATAACGACCAAATAGGAAGTGGAGGCACGAAATGAAGATTGCTATACAAGGACTTGGCCGCATGGGCATGCAGATTTCTCGGAAGTTATCCGAAAGTGGTGAACACACCGTTATCGCACACAACAGAAGCCACGACCCTATCGATGAGGCGGCAACATATGGAGCTGTCAAGGCATACGAAAAGGCTGATGTCATACGTGAGTTCGGAGACGATCGGGTGGTCATATGGATTATGCTGCCTGATACGGTCGTAGATTCGCAGGTCGACGAGTGGCTCACGATGATTCCTAGGGGGAGTGTCATCATTGATGGTGGAAACTCAAACTTTACCATGACTCAAAAGCTGAACGAGAAAGTAACTGCAGCAGGAATGTACCTCATTGACGTTGGTGTATCGGGTGGCATCTGGGGTTATCAAAATGGTTTTTGCATGATGGCTGGTGGCGGCACGGATGAAGTATTCAAAGAGCTCGAGCCAGCACTTAAAACACTTTCACTTCCTGAGGGTGCCTATCACTACTTTGGTGAAAGTGGCAGCGGGCACTTTGTCAAAATGACCCACAACGCCATTGAGTACGGCATGATGGAGGCACTTGCCGAAGGGTATCACATCCTTAAGGAAGGGCCGTATAAGAAGCTTGATCTAGCGGCTGCTGGTGAGGTCTGGCAGCATCATAGTGTTATTACGTCGTGGCTCAACGAGCTTGCCCGAGATGCGCTACGCGAAAATCCTGAGCTTGATGGCATTACCGGCTACGTAGCGGAGAACGGCGAGGCTCGCTATACCCTTCAGGCTGCAGCTGAGGCTGGAGTTAAGATGCCTGTTACGCAAGACTCTCTGGATGTGCGAATCGCCTCACAGCAAGGAGAGATTAGCTTTGCGACCAAACTGCTGGCAGCAATTCGTAATAAGTTTGGTGGCCATAATCTCAATGGCGAGGGCGCCGAACCGGGCGTACGTGAGCAAGTTGCCCATGAGCAGGCCGGAAAGGCTTAAGACGTGAATTACGACCATCTAGAACGACCATTGGTTCTTGTCATTTTTGGCATTACCGGCGATCTTGCGCAGAGATACTTGCTCCCTGCCCTATATCACCTACTGAAATCCGGCGCTCTCCCTGAACAGCTACACGTTGTAGGAATCAGTCGTCGAGAAGTTCCGAAAGATGAGGTGTACGCGAAGCTTGCCTCATTCGTTGGCGACTCAGAATACCACCCAGAGCTGGAACAACATCTTAAGGATCGTACTGAGATGCGGCAAATGGATCTACTGAATGAAGATGCCTACCGTGAGTTGCTTGACCGGTTACGAGACATCGAGGCTGGCTACGAGGATGGAGCAAGTCGGCTATACCATCTCTCTATCCCCTCTCAGGCGTTCACGCCCATTATTCGTCTTCTTGGTAAAACTGGCCATAATGCCCCACTGGCCAATGGTGACGCGCCCCGCCTCCTTGTTGAAAAACCATTTGGTTACGATCTGCAATCCGCAAAAGATCTCGTTACCGTATTGAGTGAACATTTCGGTGAAGAGCAGATCTACAGGATAGACCATTACGTTGCTAAAGAGACCGTACAGAATATTTTGACCTTCCGCTTTCAAAATCCTCTTTTTGATAGCGTGTGGAATGCAGATCACATTAGCCGAATCGAGGTCTCAGCACGTGAATTAATCGATATCGAAGGTCGAGTTAACTTCTATGAGCAAACGGGCGCACTTCGCGATTTCGTGCAAAACCACTTGCTGCAGCTGTTAGCTATTACAACCATGTCTCGGCCCCCACAACTCGATAGCCACGACATACATAAGGCGAAGCTAGAGCTATTGAGCTCAGTACGCCCCATTAATCCTGATCAGGTCGCCAATAAGGCTATCCGAGGACAATATGAGGGGTATCGAGATGAGGTGAACAAGCCTGATTCTAATACTGAGACATACGCACGATTGGAATTGAGTATTGACAACGATCAATGGCGTGGCGTGCCTGTGATACTCGAGACTGGCAAGGCGCTCGAGGCTCGGCGGACATCAATCAAAGTGTGCTTCCGGCAGCGCGAAGGCTCTGATGGAACACAGAACATGATAACGTTTCGCATTCAGCCGAACGAAGGTATTACCTTACACCTGCAAACAAAGCGTCCCGGCATAAAGGACATTACCGATGGTGCGGATATGGATTTTGACTACGCTAAGTCATTTAGCGAGCGTCAAGCCAGCGCGTATGAGCGAGTAACGGTAGACGCAATTCGAGGTGATCAAACGTTATTCTCAAGCGCAGCGGAAGTTATTCGTAGCTGGGAGATTATTGAGAACGTTTTAGAACAGTGGTCTCGAGGGGGTGACAACCTACGTTTTTACCCAAAAGGATCAAGTGGCCCCGCGCTGTAGGGTACGGATGGTGAATGAAGTGTACAAAACGGTTGTGCTTGGTCTTTTCCTGACATATACTTAACTTAGTTAACAAAACAATTTAAAAAAGAGGGTAATGAAGATTCTGATGCTTGGGTGGGAACTCCCACCTCACAACAGCGGCGGCCTGGGGACTGTGTGCCTACAGCTATGTAGGTCCCTCTCAAAACGAGATGGTATCGACATCGAATTTATCCTACCGTATGATGCTGATCACGGTATAGACTTCATGAAAGTGACAGCTGCGACACCTCAGAATGTCGTGAGTGTTATTCGTTCTGGCATAGCATATGACAGTTATAAATATATTCGTGACGACGGTACTGAAGAGTGGCTTAATATTTATGATCAGCAAGAGCTGTTTGAGCATGCAGTAGCTAGTATGGTCGATGGTCGTGAGTTTGATATTATACATGCTCACGACTGGCTAACGGCTCGTGCCGCGATGCGCGTTAAGGAAAAGAGTGGCTGCCCACTTATATTGCACATACACACCGTTGAGTCGGATAGGGCTGGCGGACAGCGTGGCAACCCCCTTGTGCGTGAGATAGAAGAGGCTGCACTATACATGGCAGATCGTATAATTGCCGTAAGTCAGCATACAAAGAATTGTATAATCCGTGACTACGGTATCCCCGCTGATAAGGTTGAGGTAGTACACAACAGCATTGAGCCTAGCGACATTGTGCCCAGTGATGGAGAGAACGAATATCGCTACTTGCAAGAGATGCGTAGACACGGTTATCACGTCGTCGTAAATGTAGGCCGACTAACTATCCAAAAAGGATTGCCGAATTTACTTCGCGCTGCCAAAGAAGTGGTGTATCGAGCGCCTAAGACGTTATTTCTAATTGTCGGAAGTGGTGAGCAGTATTATGAGCTCATCGACTTGGCGGCAGAGCTAGGTATTGGTGCCAATGTACTGTTTACCGATTTTCAACGAGGTAAGCGTTTACGTGATGCGTTTGCTATCGGTGATCTATTTGTAATGCCCTCAGTATCAGAGCCATTCGGACTGACGCCGCTTGAAGCGATTGGCTATGGCCACACTCCGGCACTTGTCAGCAAGCAATCAGGTGTTAGTGAGGTGCTAAATAACTGCCTTAAAGTGGATTTTTGGGACATTAAAGAGATGGCAAATCAAATTACTGCGGTGGTTCAAAATGATCCACTTCGAGACACGCTTGTGGATAACGCGCGAAAAGAATATATACGGTTGTCATGGGATGGCGCTAGTGACAAAATAGTAGATATGTATAACCGACATGCGGCGGGAGTGTCAGCGTGACCAATAAAAAGGCTATAGTTCTCTATCTTCACGTACATCAACCGTTCCGTATACGTCACTATACGGTATTTGATGCTGGCGTGGATCATCGTTATTTTGATTCTGAATATAATTCAGATGCCAACAACGAGCGAATCTTGCATAAAGTGGCCGAGAAATCGTACATACCTACGAATAATAAGCTACTCCAGATGCTTCATGAGAATCCTGAGTTTAAACTAAGTCTGAGCATTACAGGTACTGTTATTGAGCAGCTTGAGAGGTGGTCCCCTGAGTCGCTTGATTCGTTCAAGAAGTTAACTGAAACTGGCCGCGTCGAGATTATTGCCGAGACCTATCACCATAGTCTTGCCTTCTTCTACTCGCGCAGTGAGTTTGAAGCGCAGGTTAGAATGCATGTGGACAAGGTTAAAGAAGTATTTGGCCTTACGCCAACTTCCTTCAGGAATACTGAGCTCAGTTATAACAACGACCTTGCCTATTGGGCTGACAAGGCTGGATATAAGGCAATTATCACCGAGGGCTGGGATCCGATCCTAGACTGGCGAAGTCCTAACTACGTGTACCGTCCAGCTTACACCGACAAAATTCGGTTGCTCATGAAGAACTACCGATTAAGTGACGACATCGCCTTCCGTTTTGGCGATCGAACCTCTTCCGTGTGGCCGCTAACGGCAGATAAGTTCACTGGATGGCTTGGTGATGAGCAAAAAGTGACCAACTTTAATCTCTTCATGGATTACGAGACATTCGGCGAACATCAGTGGCAGGATACGGGTATCTTTGAGTTCTTGGCCCACCTACCAAAAGAATGGCTTAAGAACCAGCACCACACATTTATGACGATTAGTGAGGCTGCGGATACCTTTGAGCCAGTTGATCAGATTGATGTGCCGAATACCATTACTTGGGCAGACACGGAGCGTGATTTGACCGCATGGCTCGGTAATGGAATGCAGACTGGTGCGATACAATCCCTCTATGATCTCCAAGACCATATTATGGGCTGTGGTGATTTGGGTCTCATTGATGACTGGCGCAAACTTACGACAAGCGATCATTTCTACTATATGTGTACAAAGTGGTTCAGTGATGGAGACGTGCACGCGTACTTCAGTCCATACAACACACCCTATGAGGCGTACATAAACTTTATGAACGCATATCATGACTTGAAATTCCGACTTGCTATAAAGGGCATCACTGCCTGATAATAATGCTAATGGTGGGTAACGTGAGGGGGCTCAAGTAGTGGGAAGGCCAGTAATGTTAGGCAACGGTAGTTTGACCGTTGGACTCGATGAAAGCGGACTTGTTCATGACTTCTATTATCCATACGTAGGGCTTGATAACCTTACGACATCTCGCAGCTTGCCACACAAAGTTGGCGTTTGGGCTGACGGATTATTCTCATGGGTTGATACAAAAGATTGGCGTATAAATTGTGATTTTGAAAGCGATGTTCTTGCAAGTCATATAACTATGGTTAGTGAAAAGTTGCAGATTGAACTGACATTCCGAGATTTTGTAGACCATGAATTTAACGCATTTTGCCGACAAGTCAGTATTCGCAACTTAACCGATCATGAGCGACAGGTTCGTATCTTTTTCCATCAAGTATTCCAGATATCTCGTGCAGGCCGCGGTGACACTGCCCTATACGTTCCCGACGGAAACTATTTATTAGATTATAAGGGTCGCTGCAGCCTTATCATCTACGGCCAAGGTGCCGATGGTACGGGAATGGATCAGTACTCTGTAGGTAGCTACGGCATCGAGGGCAAAGAAGGCACCTGGCGGGATGCGGAAGACGGTGAGCTGAGTTGCAACCCTGTCGAGCACGGCGGTGTCGACTCTGCGCTACGATGCTCATTAAGTTTATCTGCTGACTCAAGCCAAGTTGTAGATTACTGGGTTGTAGCCGCTGACTCACAATTCAATGCCGAGAAGATTCACAACGAGATGCTTAAGTCTGGCTTATCGTCCCGGCTTGAGCTCCTTAGGACATTCTGGCATGTCTGGCTCGCGCCAGCAGAACCGCATCTTGATGCCCTCCCCCAGGCTCATTCAGTGGCTATAAAAAAGGCACTACTCGTTATTAAGGCTCACACCGATCACCGCGGCGGCATTATAGCGAGTTGTGATTCATCTATCTATAACTATGGTCGAGACTACTATAGCTATGTTTGGCCGCGTGATGGCGCATATGCGATGTGGCCGCTCATCAGACTCGGTATATACGAGGAGCCGAAACGATTCTTTAGTTTTTGTAGAGATATTATTGATCCAGAGGGTTACCTGGCTCATAAATATCAGCCCGATCGCTCTATTGGCAGTACGTGGCACCCGCTTGTGCATAATCAGCATAGCGAGCGCGCTATTCAAGAGGATGAGACGGCTACCGTTATTCACATGCTTGGCGAATACTTCGAGGCAAGTAGAGATATCGCATTTATTGAAAGTATGTACGCAACGTTCATACAACCAGCAGCGAATTTTATGGCGGAATTTCGAGATTCGGCTACCAAATTGCCCCATGCTAGCTACGACCTATGGGAAGAGAAGTTTCTTACGACAACCTATACGACTGCTGTTGTATACCGAGCACTTTTGACTGCTGCAGATCTTGCCGAGGCGCTCGAATTCCCTGATGATGCTGCTCATTGGCGTGATATTGCTGATGATATTGCTGATGGCTGCCATGTGTTCTATGACGAACAGCGAGGAGCTCTACGTAAGGGTTATCTATTGCAAGATGATGGCTCACTCCAATTTGATAATACCCTGGACGTAAGCAGTGCGTACGGTCCACTGATGTTCGCCACCAAGGCATTTGGCAGCAAAGCGATCCGAAGTACTTTTAAAGTCATCGAGGATGCGATACTCGAGAAATCTCCGTCTGGCGGCGCTGCCCGATACGAACATGATACTTACTTCGCTGCTGATCCTCCCTACCTAGGCAATCCATGGTTCGTGACTACCCTGTGGCTATCGCAGTACTACCTGCAAGTTGCTCGTACTCCTGATGCGGAACGTCTCATCGACTGGACATTGAAACACTCGCTACCTAGTGGGGTGTTAAGTGAGCAGGTTAATCCAACGGACGCTTCACCAGTTGGCGTTGCCCCGCTTGTCTGGAGCCATGCAGAACTCATTAATACACTGCTCGATCTACAGAATAAGTAGGTTATCTGAAACTTTCTATCTGAAAGAAAAAGACATCCGTAGGGATGTCTTTTTGTAAGAGTCACTAATTCTTAGTGCTTGCGTGGCTTAACTTCGTTACGGCCAAGGTTCTTCTTGGTCTCAACAAAGAGTACGTGCTTACGAAGCTTAGGTGAATACTTCTTTAGACTTAACTTTTCAGGAGTATTCATCGTGTTCTTGCTGGTGTAATAAATGCGCTCGCCCGACTCTTCGCTTACGAGTCCAACTAGTTTGCGCTTGTCGCCTTTTTTCGCCATATCAAAAGTAGTTTAACAGATTTCATACCTGTTGTAAACAACTTGTGAGTGACTATTTATCGGCAAATGGCACAGGGCCAGTGATGAGAATCTGGAACCCGTCATAGGCTCGACAGCACATTTCGTATTAGAGATAACGCCAGTAAATAGTAGAAGTAAATAAAAAAACCAGTTGATCAGACTGGCCTTTTTACATTCCATCTTGCAAGATTGAAATATATTTCTCAAGCGTAATTCTTTTTGGTTTTACACTTATACCTAGATGATATGTCGTTTATGCTTGCCCGTCAAGTACTTTTTACTACTTATCCACAGGTATAGAAAAACCCAACGATTTGCGTTGGGTTGTAATCTTATGGAGCCGTCTTCGGGATTTGAACCCGAGACCCCTTCCTTACCATGGAAGTGCTCTACCACTGAGCTAAGACGGCGTGGATCTTTGTACTCGAACATTCTACCGTCTAGAACAGATTAAATCAATATGAGTAACAGGGGCGACTAGTGAACGCCGTTGAGATGTCACCTTTTCGCTATATCAAGGACGACCGCTTCAGGTAGGGTTGCAAGCAAGCTTCCCGGAACAAGGAGTTTCGATTTTCGTAATCCGCTTCCGATTATTATCGTCTTGGTCATGTTTACATTGCTATCAATCAATATTGGCCAACCCACAGGAAGCCCAACTGGCGTAATGCCACCATACTCCATGTGCGTGAGAGACGTTGCAATCTCTATTGGCGCGAACGAGACACTACGGGCATCGAGATGGCGACGGATAGCTCCGTTTACGTCTGCTTTGGTTGTCGCAAGAATTATACAAGCAGCATACCTTACGGTGCTAGCTCGCTTTGCTTCTACGATGACGCAGTTAGCTGAGACGTTACGTTCAATGTGATATCGTTCACAGAAGTTTGCGGTGTCTGAGAGGGTTTCGTCAATCTCAGCGGCCCAGACTTCGTCAAGCCCGAGCTCCTTAATATTTTGCTGGGTAGGTTTAGCAACTAGCTCAGTGGCTTCTGTTACTAATTGAAAATTGAGATCGCCAAACTGCATATGTCGATTATATCAAAGGGACGTCTGTTGGTGGCCTCTCGGGGAACTGCTTGATATACGCATAGGCACGCTCCCAGGGGAGACGAGCAAATTGCCATGGAAGCCTATGCGTATATTTTTTGCAAAATTCTTCTAGCGATGACATCGAGTCGTCAATGCATATCCTAGTGTAGGCCCATCCGGGGTATTTCTCGGTATACGCTAATTCCGTAAGCCTGAGTAGCTCTTTTTCATGCGTCCATCCATTATGATCAAAGGCCCATGTGCCATCTGAAGCATATACGTGAGTACCTGAAAATCCCTCCGCGGGTTTTATAAAGACCATTTTGTATCCTTCGTGGCCATGCATCTGTACGAATAAGTTCGCGAGTATATGGCATGCTCCAGCAGCAAAGAACGCTCGATCGTCGCGGTCCCATGACTTGAACATATCATGTTTTTCCGCAGGACTTCGATCAAATGCAAAGCATGGCTTGTACATACACTCACTATAGCAAAGGACGCTCTGTAATATAAAAGCGCCCTGTTCGGACGCTCTTACATTTAAAATTCTACTGGTGCAGGGAGAGGGATTTGAACCCCCGTAGGCACAAGGCCGTCTGATTTACAGTCAGATACGATTGACCGCTCCGTCATCCCTGCTTGTAAAAGAATTTAACTGGAGCCGACAGAGGGATTCGAACCCACGACCCGCTGTTTACAAAACAGCCGCTCTAGCCACTGAGCTATGTCGGCAAAACGTATGTCGCTTATCTGTTTCCCAGAAGCTACCGCGTTAGTGTAACAAAACAGGGGTCAAATGACAAGGCAATCATCACTTAAATAACAACTCTTCGAGGTCGCAATATGCGCTTCGGTCGTCCCGCAGGCACAATCAGTCGCTTCAGTTTCTCCCCGATCATGTCAGCTTCTGCTTGCATTCCCCGTTCTTCGTAGGCCTGCTTAAGAAGGGTGTACGTTTCCTTATTCGGTTCAAGTTCAACGGCTCGCTTTAAGGATTCGAACATTAGTTTCTCGTTCCCAAGTTTTTCATTGACTTTAGCGTATGCTACGTGGCGAGCAGCGAGGCTTTCTTCTAGGTTAAGCGCTGCCTCAAAGGCAATACCTGCTTTTTCATAGTTTTCGGTTTCGTAGTAAATAAGTCCGAGGTTATGAAGGCTTGACGGCGTTGCTTCAATTGAACTCGCGATCTCAAAGCACTCAATAGCATCCCTATATTCTTTTTGCTTTGCATAGAGAATGCCGAGACGGTTATATGCTGCAGCGTTCTTCTCGTCGATTTTTAGGATAGTTAAAAGTGCTTTTTCGGCTCGGAGAAACCGGTTCTCACGCATCCCCTGATGGGCTATGTCCCACAGCTTGCCCATGCGGTCGCCTACTTTACGAGAAATGTCATTGAACTCATCAGTGTGCAGCTTAGTGCTTGCGATGGCTAGTACGCCAAAAACGACAACGATAAGAAGCTCATACATATCAGTCCTTTTATTGTATCACATTCAAATTGTAAGCATGAGCTCAGTCAGGACGAGCTTGGGGTTTCCACTTCGCGCAAGAGCCTCCTGCGCTACATCAACAGCCTGTAGGATCTTCTGCCATCTATCAATAGTATTGGCGCCTTTTGCGGCTGCGGATTGTAGACTAGCCATCGCGATGATCGCTAGCGCTTCAACGAAGTCAATAGCAGCGTCTTTTTGTTTTGATAGCTTATCTACTATAAGTAAACGATCATATGAATTCCCCGTTAGCACTTTCTTGGCAAGTTCAATAGATGCGCCACTCTGCATTGCTCCTTCATTGAGTATATGCGTTACCTCGGCAATATTTGTCCCCGCTCGGAGAAGTGCCATCGATACGGTCATTTCATCATAGCCTTGTGACACGAAGAATGTGGTTAAGTCGGGTACACTCGGGGCTGAAAGCCGTATGTGCTGTAATCGAGAGCGGATGGTCGGTAGCAATGCCTGGGGACGAGAGCTCGTGAGGATGATGGCCGAGTCAACAGGCGGCTCCTCCAATAGTTTTAAAAGTGCGTTCTGTGCATCAGTGCCCATGAGCTCTGAGTCTTCGATAATCGCAACGCGTCTAATACGACTGGTTCCGGGTACTTTTAGTCGAAAAAAGTTAATGAGTTCGCGTATTTGGGCAATCGATATTGCTCCTGTCGTAGTGGGTTGGACTGCGCGGAAATAAGCATGCTGACTAGGTGCACTGGCCGATAGGAGGCTGCCCGCGAGCGAGGTAGCGACATGCGTTTTTCCGCCCCCTTTCGGACCCGACAAAAGAAGCGCATGGGACGGTGTCTCAAGATAAAGATCGAGCTGCGAGTTTGCGGCTTGCTCAATAAGTATTGTATCAATCTTCACGTAGTCATCTTCTGGAACGCGTCGGGAATCTTTGATGTAAAGATTTTGCGCTCATGATCCTTAGGGACGGTAATTTCAAGTGATTCAGCGTGCAGATACAGCCGCTCAGCGGGCTTTCCTCCGTAAAGCGTATCGCCGACAATCGGATGGTGAAAATAACTGAGGTGGACACGAAGCTGGTGCGTGCGCCCTGTTTCGGGCTTTAGCTCAAGGAGGCTAAACTGACCATTATCAGTAATTATCCGATATAACGTTTTTGCGTATTTGCCCTGTGCGTCCACTCGGAATGTAGCTGGAGCCTTAGGGTTACGCCCGATCGGCATGTCTATGATCGCTTCAGCAGGTTCAAGTGTTCCTTCGATGACCGCAACGTACGTTTTCTTCACATTACGATTTGAAAACTGTTTTTGAAGCCAGCTTAGGGCTTCGGGTGTTTTGGCACAGATCATGACACCGCTGGTTGCGCGATCAAGCCGATGCACAATTCCACCACGCTCACCGGCGAGCCCCTGCAGTCGACTACGAAGCCAGGTCGCTACAGTAGCCTCTGGATTGAACGCACCTTTGCTATGACTTAAAACACCTATGGGCTTATCAATAACAACACAATCATCATCTTCGTAAATGATTGGCAGCTCTATATCGGGAACTTGTCCTAGCTGCGCAATATCGTAGTCTACGACAACACTATCGGATTCACGCAGCTTGTATCCCGCCTTTGTTTGTGCGGTTCCATTTACGGTTACTCTACCTTCGTCTATAAGACGCGCAGCAAAGCCTCGACTGAGCTCGGGTATTAACTCGACAACGCGCTGATCTAAACGTTGCGCTCTACTGATCTCAAGATTTGACAAAGGCTTGTGCTCCTATTCAATGATATCTTCTTAATTTGAAGTAGCCGCAGGGCGTAACCCTACTGCTCGCTGGACAGCGGCTAATGTACGGTTTGCCTCTTCATTCATCTGTTTCTCATCGGCTTCAAGTTTCGCGAGTAGCACAGCGTCATCAACGTCCGCAAGGCGTTGCTGGAATGCTTGCAGGAATTCAGACACCTCAGCTGCAACGGCAGTTTTAAGCTCACCATATTGAGTTTGGCCTTCGTAGGCCTTGGCGACTTCATTGATTGTTTTTCCACGCATGAGTGCGCTGATTTGCAGCAGGTTATAGATACCTGGCTGATCTTGATTTTGTGCGTCAACCATAGCAAAACTATCAGTGGTGGCGCCCTTTATCTTCTTGGCGGCGATTTCAGGAGCGTCACCTAAGAAAATAACTCCCTTCCCCGTATCGTCACTTTTACTCATCTTCTTTGTAGGGTCTATGAGATCTTTGATGCGGAGACCTTGATCGTGACCAAAGAATTCATGCTGTTCCTTGACGGGTTTTGGAATGGTGAATAGATTATCGAACTGGCTGTTCATGCGTTCAGCGATATCTCGGGCAAACTCAAGATGCTGCGTCTGATCGTCTCCGACCGGAACGTAGCTGGCACCATAGAGCAAAATGTCTGATGCCATGAGTACAGGGTAGTTAAATAGCCCAACGCTAATACGATCATCAGATAGTTTTGACGACTTGTCTTTAAACTGCGTCATTCGGCTCATCTCTCCAAATCCAGTGAAGCAGTCAAGGATCCAAGTCATTTCACTATGCGCGGGTATGTAGCTCTGACGGTAGATGTGAATGTCGGCATGATCAAGCGGCAATCCTGCAGCAACGTATAATCGCAAGTTATGCATAATTTGGTCATGTAGCTGGGCGTGGTCTATCGGCGTGGTAAAGCTATGAAGGTCAGGCACAAATAGGTTTATTTCATATTTGTCAGCATGGCTCTTCGCCATGTCTATCATGGGCAATAACGCACCAAAGTAATTACCAATATGAAGATCGTTGTTAGCTCTGAGGCCTGTTAAGATAACGGGTTTGTTACTCATATGTTCTAAGTATATCCTACGGGTTGTTAAGAATGTGGTATTGAATAGATTTCTTACAAGAATCAATACTAAGAAACCGCCTTTGTGGCGGTCTCTTCAGTACGTTCGAGATATTTCTAGAGCCCACAGAACAAACCGTCACGAGTCGTGATGGTTTGCCAAGACTGATAGAGCTTAGCGGTAAACATACTTGTATGGTAAGGCGCAGCAAGTAGTCTGTCAATGACTCAGCGACACTATAACGATGGGGTTTGGGCATTATTCGGGTTAAGTATACAGTCCGCCAGACTTGGTGGGCCCCATCCACAGTGGCTCCTAGGGCTTACCTCAAACCTTTGTCGTATCTTCCTCGGGTAAAACACTAGCAGGACGTAGCAGCAGATGTATGTTTCTTGGCATATGCGAAATACAAAAAAACCGGCGTTTGCCGGTATTTTTGCTCGAATCGAGTCTTATTAACGCTTAGTGAATTGACGTTGTTTACGAGCTCCGCGAAGACCGAACTTCTTACGTTCTTTCTCTCGAGGGTCGCGTGAAAGCAAGTCAGCACGCTTCAAAGTAGCACGGTAATCACCATTAAGCTCAGTAAGGGCTTTTGCAATACCAAGACGAATGGCTTCAACTTGGCCAACATGACCACCACCGCTCACGACAACTGATACGTCGAACGTGTTAACGGGAAGCTCTAGGGCTACAAAAGGCTTCTGTAACTCGTTGAGCAAATTCTTACTTTCTGCGAGATACTCGCTGGCCTGCTTGCCGTTAATGACAATGACGCCTTTGCCCTTTTGTACGCGTACGCGTGCAGTAGCGCTCTTGCGTCGACCAAGGGCGTAGTAATAGCTCTGTGCTTTTGACTCAGCCATTATTTAGCTCCTTTCACTGAAATCTGTTCAGGCTTCTGTGCACTATGGTTGTGCTCGGGTCCAGCGTAGATCTTGAGACGCGCCAACCGCTGATCACGAAGTTTGTTTACGGGCAGCATACCTCGTACCGCTTCGTAGATTGCACGCTCTGGGTGCGATCCCTCAAGAACATCCTTAAGACTTGCTTCATGAAGGCCACCAGGATACCCGCTGTGACGATAGTACATCTTATCCGTTAGCTTTTGACCAGTAACTTTAATATTACTCGCGTTGACAATGACAACGAAATCACCAGTATCAATATGCTGCGTAAATTGTGGCTTACCTTTACCAGTCAAGAGCGTAGCTACTAGCGTCGCGGTGCGACCAAGTGGTGCTTGTGATGCGTCAATAACGTACCATTTGCGGGTAACATCCGAAGGCTTTGCGCTAAATGTCTTCTGACTCATTATTTAGTCTCCTTTGCAGCTGGCTCTTCAACTGTTACGGCTGGCTTCTTGGTAGTAGCTTTAGGCTTTTCTATCGCAGCGCTCTTGGCAACAGGTGCTTCTTTGAGATCGTCAACGAAGCTGATACGAGCCATCTCTGCGTTGTCTCCACGACGAACCGTAGTGCGCTTAATGCGGAAGTAGCCGCTGGTTCGGCCTTGTAGCTTTGGTGCTAGTTCATCGACAAGCTTGTGTGCCGTACTAATCTGTTGTAGGCCGGCAATAACCTGACGACGATTGTGAAGGTCACCCTTCTTGGCTTTTGTAATGAGCCGCTCAGTGTAGGGCACTACTGCTTTAGCCTTTGGCAGCGTAGTTTCGATGGACTCATGTATGATGAGTGATTCAGCTAGGCCCTTTATAAGGGCATTGCGCTGGTCACGCTCTCTATGGAACTTCGTTCCTTTATATCCGTGCCTATGCATCTTAAAGCTCCAACTCCGCGATCTTTTCCTTCACCTCATCAAGTGCTTTGCTGCCGAATCCTTTAAGATCGCGCAGCTCGGCGTCACTCAGTGAGAACAAATCTTGTACGGTATGAATGTCATTGTTAATGAGTGCATTCGTTGTGCGGGCGGTTAAGTTGAGGTCCTCGATTGAAGTGTTAAGCAGCGAACTGTCATCACCACTTGCTGAACCGATCATACCACTTTGCATGCCAGCGGTTTCTACTGCTTCATGTACGGCGACTCGTGTCTTACCAGCGAGTGCAGTGTACTGATTGACAAGAATAGCCGCAGCCTCTTCAAATGCATCACGTGGTGTGATGGTGCCATCAGTATCGACCGTAATGCTTAGACGATCGAGGTCAGTAACTTGTCCAACACGAGTCTTATCTACCTTGTAGCGTACACGAAGTACCGGACTAAAGATGGTGTCGAGGGCAATGAAATCGCTCTGCTTCTTGGCAGTACTTTCTTCAATTGGGCGGTAGCCCCGGCCAGTTTCGACAACCAAGTCGACGGTAAAAGTAGTCTTGTCGTCGTCAATAGTCGCGATATGCTGATCAGTATTTACTACCTCAACATCTGCGTTTCCTTGGATGTCTTTAGCCGTAACAGCGCCCTTGCCCTTTTTGACGATGCGCAGTGTTAGCGCGTCATCACCGTATACTCGGAAACGAAGGAGCTTAAGGTTTAGCATTATGGCAACGATGTCTTCTTTGACACCGCTCACCGTAGTGAACTCGTGGGTTGCACCATCAATCTTAAAGCTCGTGACACCAGCACCAGCGATACTACTTAGGAGTACGCGGCGCAGGGAGTTTCCGAGAGTCATGCCGTAACCGCTCTGTAGTGGTTCGATAACGAACGTGCTGCTCGTGCTGCTCAGGTCGTCAACGGATACGAGTCCTGGGGTGTGAATCATTTTTGACATAGTATTCTAGCTCTGTCCTTCCCTATTAGCGTGAGTAGTATTCTACGATTAATTGCTCATTGATTTCTGGCTCAGCGTCATCGCGCAGAGGCAGGCCCGTAACGGTTGATGCTACTTTCTTTCGGTCAACTTTTAGCCAAGCGGGAATGATAGATGGTGCTGGGCTGATGTCGTCAATCTTCTTAAAGTATTCATTACCTTTACTGTGCTCACGCAGTGTGATTTCATCACCGATGCGTAGTCGGATGGATGGAATATCTACACGACGGCCATTCAGCATGAAGTGGCCATGAGTGACAAGTTGGCGTGCTGCCCGTCGTGAAGGTGCAAAGCCGGCACGATATACGACATTGTCGAGACGACGCTCAAGATACTGGAGCAATGTTGCGCCAGACTGACCTTGAGTGCGTGAAGCCTCTGCCATAAGGTTACTAAATTGCTTCTCAAGCAAGCCGTACAGTCGCTTAACCTTCTGCTTTTCACGAAGCTGTAGCGCGTATTGGCTTGGCTTGTTTCGCATGCGTGCGTTAGCTGCTTGGCCCGGAGGAGTTGTGCGCTTTGCGAGAGCTTTGTGTGCTTTCGGATGTAGCGCGTATCCTTCGCGGCGGGACAACTTAACAATAGAACGTGTTTCTCGTGCCATGCTAGACTCTCCGTGCTTTCTTAGGGCGAACGCCGCCGTGCGGCACGCCAGTACAATCAGTAATACTCTCAACGTTAATGCCCGCTGTCTGCATTGCGCGGATAGCAGCATCACGACCTAGGCCTACGCCTTTGATGTATGCGTCAACCTTGCTAAGCCCGTACATTTGCTTTGCTGCGGTGCCAGCTTTTTCAGCTGCGACCTGCGCTGCATATGCGGTACCCTTCTTTGAGCCACGGAAGCCACATGCTCCTGCGCTACTCGCTGCAAGCGCACCACCTTGTGCATCGGTTAGAGTCACGATTGTGTTGTTAAACGTTGCTTGTACGTGGAGCTGGCCAGCTGCAACACTTCGCTTAGCCTTCCTCTTCTTTGTAGTACTTGTCGATGTATCTGCCATAATATTAATCCTAAGTCTTGCTTGCTACCTTCTTGGCAGTGCCGCCTACAGTTACTTTACGACCACGGCGAGTACGCGCATTTGTCTTGGTGCGCTGTCCTCGGCTTGGCAAGTTCGCACTGTGGCGTTGACCACGATATGACTTGATGTCTTTCAGTCGCTTAATGTTTCCATTAACAATGCGCTGTAGCTCACCTTCGACAGTGAGATGCTCATTGATATAGTCTTGGATACGAGAGATCTCTGTATCCGTTAAATCTTTAGCCCGAACAGTACGCTCGACCTTAGCCGCCTCGAGGATACCCTCAGCAGTCTTAGGCCCAATACCGTATACATAGGTAAGCGAAACCCAAATTTGCTTTTCGTTCGGAATAGTAACTCCGGAAATTCGAGCCATATGCTACCCCTGCCTCTGCTTGTGCTTAGGTTTAAATTTGTTTATAACGTAAAGACGCCCTTTACGACGCACGATTTTGTCGTCAGGACTAATCTTTTTAACACTTGCACGCACTTTCATGCGGATCATTGCTCCTATTCTTGCAACAACACACTGCACTTAAATTTGATACTAACCTTTGCGATAGGTGATTCTGCCCTTACTGAGATCGTAAGGCGTCAACTCAACCGTAACGCTGTCGCCCGGAACGATGCGGATAAAATGTTTCCTCATCTTTCCTGCGACGTGAGCTATAATTTGGTGTCCGTTTTCAAGCTCTACTCGAAATTGAGTACCCGGGAGGGTCTCGACGACAGTTCCTGTCAATTCGATTACTTCTTTACTCGCAGCCATAAATATAACAAGAGTTAATTATAGCAGTATTTACAGCATTCTGTAAAGGGGCTTGATATTTTCACATTTGGATAATTACGACGAGCAGATGTTCAGCGAGCTCGGTACGCCGTTCTCAGAAGCAACATTCTTCGGAATGCAGTTTTGTCCCACCCATATGACCACCCATGAATCACCATTTTCTTTGGCAAGTGCGAGACCAGCTGGAGAGGCTCCTTGAGTATCGGAAGTGGCGAACGTCCCAGTCATCTTCAAACCTGACTCAACAAAACCAGGGGCAATTGAGTCGCTATTCGGAACAAGAGCACAGCTAGTATCTTGTCGAAGATCATTCTCGCAATATGAGAGGATCGCGTCATTTGCTGCGCTCACCTGTGCAGCCGTAGGTGTGTTGACTGGAGATGTTGATGTAACGCCCCCTGACGCATTGGTAGTTTGTGATTCTGGCATCTGGATCGGTTTCGAATGTGCATATATCGCAAAACCGATGAGTATAGCGAGCGCCATGGGCAACAAGAAGCCTATGATACTCATTGGATCAAAACGCCCTCTTTTACCGAGGAGACTTGTTGTCTGGATCATAGCTCTAGCATAAGCGCACATGGAGTAGGGTGCAAATAATTTCGCTCCCTACTTCTTTGGGTCTGCAGCCTTCTTGCGACCTGGCAGAAAACGAAGACGCCGACCAGTTACCGCACCACTTTCCTCGCCGGAGCTTGAATCGTAGAAGAAGTCCTCACTTTCGTACTGGTCGTAGGTCACCATGAGCGCTCGTGATTCGACAGCGCGAAGTGTTTCAAGTGAAACTGAGACCAAGATCAGTACGCTCGTACCACCGATCGCGATACTCGTATTGAGAAATATCTGAGCAACAATTGGAAGGAGTGCAAGTAAGCCCAGCGCGAGTGCCCCGAATAACGTGAGCCGATTGACCGTTCGGCCCAGGTACTTCTCGGTTTGTAGACCACTTCGGACACCTTCAATAAAACCGCCTTGCTTTTGCAGGTTCTCAGCTATTTCCTTGCTATTGAACGTTACGCTCGTGTAGAAGAACGTGAATACGAAGACGAGAAGGAAGTAAGTCACTGGGTAGATGTATGGTTGCCAGCCTCCACTTGCAAAAGTTGTTGCGGACGGCGTCTGGAACCAGGTGACCAAATGCGTACCTAGTTGAGCAAGCTTGTGGCTGTGATTTGACGAGAGTATCTCGCCGACAAAGCTTGGAACACTTAAGAATGCGACCGCAAATATAATCGGCACAACACCAGCAGTGATCAGCTTTACAGGTAGTATAGTTGTCACGCCTCCATAGGCACGATTGCCCTGGACACGTTTTGCGTAGTTGACAGTTATGCGTCGAGCCGCCTCATTGAGCATCACCACCATCCAGGTCACAACAAGAACAATCACTAGTATCAAGAGCGCGTACCAAACGGCACTTTCATTGATGGGTAGCGTTTTACCGAACATCTTCCACTTATCGCTCTTGTTATAGATGCTGCTTGCAATATTACTGACCGTGGTCGGAAGACTGCTTACGATACCAACGGTAATTATGAGGGATATACCATTTCCAACTGACTGTTCAGTCACAAGCTCACCGAGCCACATTAGGAGCATTGAGCCACCAGTCAGAGCGGCTACCATAAGTCCCCACTGGAGTAGCGAGGTGTTCGCGGTTATATTGCCGATACCGCCCACCTGCTCGGCCTGCTGACGTACAAGGTATATGGCTCCAATGCTTTGAACAATTGCGAGCGGGAATGTCAGGATACGCGTGTACTGGTTTATCTTCTTTTGACCAGATTCTCCCTCTTTATGCAGTGCTTCCAGCTTCGGAATAGCTTTTGTAAGTAGCTGCATAATGATGCTCGCATTAATATACGGGCCCATGCCCGCAATCATAATCGAGAAGTTAGCTAATGCACCGCCCGAAAGAATATTAACAAAGTTAAGAAGTTGCGGCGTATTGCTGTTGAAGAGATTTTGCAAAACCTGCTTGAGTGTCTGCGGATTACTCAATGGAATTGGCACATGCGCCAATATTCGATACACCAGAAGAATTCCAAGTACTACTAGGATACGCTTTCGCATATCGGGCTGGGCCAACGAACGGCCAATAATTTTCCAGTTCACCTATTTTCCCTTTTCATAACTCTTGAATCTCTCAATGAGTATACAGTTTGCACTATAGTTCGTAAAGTAATGCAGTATGTTTTACATCTCGAAATGGTCTAGTGGCGCTCGTAGCGGATAAACTGCAAGGATATGAAAAACTGTTGCAGGAAAGTGGGAATCGCCCTTCTCTATGTTAAACCATCTACCATTTGCGGAGTATGAAAGCAGCCCATACATTTGTTAAAATGGTTAATTAATGTTAATATACTATTCCAACGACCGGTAATTGGAAGTTCATATTTGTACGCCCAGAAGGGTGTACTCGTTAGGAGAGTGAGGCCCATGTCCTCGGCTGTTGAAACTGTCGTTGTCGTATCTGGCGGTGGGCTTAACGCCCAGGGCGTCAAAATAAACGCCCTCGATCAGAGCCGGCAGAAGAGGCTTATCAGTGAGCTCAAACGGGAGCCCGGACTATCCGTCAAATTTATCGGCGAGCAATTTATAGACCGAGGCGATGTTAACCCTCTCGAGCTCGATCTATATCGTGTCTTCGATGTACGGTGCTCTGATAAGGATGCGTTTCAACGAGCAATGCAAGTGATTCGCTCAATGAGGCGTAGTGACGGGTCCGGTGCTGACAGCGCAGGAAGCCGCACGAGTCGGGCGCGCCGTGTGCGTCGAACTGATCGTGGACCACGTCCACGCTACGCCCAGGGAGTGCGAGAGCCGTGCTACGTAAGATTATCCTTCGATGCACGAAGCGGCGGTCGGTACACGATTGGTCGACCGACCGCCGCGGAGCCCTGTGGCGCCACTCTCCTAATAACCCGTTAATACGAATGTGTGTTCGTACTGATGATTCTGAAAAGATGAATAACGGAAGCTCGACTGATCATTAATTCTTTTTCTGTGACCGCGCATAGAACACGTAATCCACAACCGTGTACGTGATGAGCAGACTAAACACCCATACAACGAGAACATAGGCAGGTATTCCCTTCCGAAACCAGTGCAGTGTGACAATGGTCCAGGCGATTATAAGGATGACTGTGACAAGCTGATACACTCTTCGATACTCGGCAGTCATTTGATACTCAAATGCGTTAAAGCGGCCATGCGCAATGACATGTCGATACTTGAGGGGATTTGATTTTATTGTTCTGCGATTCACTCATGTCAGTGTAGCATTTTGCTCTATACGACAAAATAACCTGTCGAGTTGAATGCGAGCGACATCTAGCTTACCATATCAAATATATGAGCGTGGTAAGACTAGTGATCTTTGCTGTAAGTTGGTTTTTTCTGCTGTATTTGCTCAACTCGGCAATAGCAAGACAGTTTAAGCGCATCGACCTAAAAATGGTGTTTGTATACTTTTCAACGATTGCATTAATTGGTCTCTTTGGTGAGATATTCCTTGATACCGCATATAACCTTTTCGTCGGGCATCCACTTTGGTATTACCAAATCTACCCTATTAAGGGTGGGTACACGTCGTCGTTTGCGATTGTGACTTGGGGAGCTTACGGGTTTCATCTATACCTCTTGCATGATAGTCTTCAGGCAAAATGGTCCATCACGCGAACACGCCATCTTGCGCTCATTATTGCGCTTGAGGGGCTGGTACTGGAGGCGGCACTGACGTTAAGTGCAAAGTTCTACTTGGGCAGGTATATGTACTACTACCTGCCGGGCGACCTGTGGCATGTTTCAAGCTTTCAGAATATTCCATTCTATTTTATCTTTGGTGTCGTAGCGATACACGCCCTCCGTCATGTGCGAAAAGACCCTCGATTTTTCACATGCATGAATTCGTTTCTGCTACTTGTCTTGCTTATCTCAAGATAAAAGAGACCCCGTGTCGGAGCCTCTTTTTCGTCATATCTCGTGTATATTACTTGCTTTCAGGCTTCTTGCTTGTCGGACGAGCAACACGAGGAACTTCATTAAACTCACCGCCCATCTTTTGGATGGCTTCGATAGCGCTTGCTGAAGCGGATTGAAGGCTAACGCTAACCTTCTTTGTTAGTTCACCTTTTGTGATTAACTTAACCTTCACATACGGGCTGCTTATGAGACCCTTGTCGGCCAAAACCTGGGTGTCGATCTTTGTGCCAAGGTCATTCAACTGACCCGTGTAGATATTCTCAGGTTTTACCTTGAAGCTTCGGAAGCCGTGAAGCTTTGGCAAACGCTGCATGAGGGGATTTTGACCACCTTCGAAACCAGGGCGCTTGCTAAAGCCCGTTCGGGAGCCCTGACCTTTTGTACCACGACCAGCGGTCTTACCCTGCCCAGCTGCGATACCTCGGCCAACGCGCTTTGGCGATTTACTTGAAGTAGATGTAAGATCGTTGTATTTCATTGCTTAGACTCCTTGGCTGCAGCTTTTTTGGCTGTCGCGGGCTTATCTTCGCTCGTAGCCTTCTTGGTGTCGGCAGATTTCTTCACAGCAGCAGCGTGCTTCACGGTAACCCAGTTCTTGGCAGGTTCTAGCGACTGTAGCGCAGCAATCGTCGCGTAAGCGGTGTTCGCTTTGTTGGTACTGCCGAGAGACTTACTCAGGACGTTATTAATACCGGTAACCTCAAGAATGGTTCGTACAACACCACCAGCAATAAGACCAGTTCCAGCGCTTGCGGGCTTAATAAAGATACGCGCACCGCTGACCTTGCCCTCTACATCATGAGGGATGGTTTCCTTGTATATGTTGATCTTGCTGACGTGCTTCTTTGCAACCTCTGTAGCTTTTGTGACCGCGGAGGTTACGTCTGCACCCTTCGCAATACCGATACCGACGCGTCCTTTGTGGTCCCCGACAACAACGAGCGCACGGAATCGGAATCTACGCCCGCCCTTAACAACGCGGGCTACGCGGTCAATATGGACGATTCGCTCATCAAACTCTTTCTTCTCTTCAACAACCGGGCCTCGATCTCCGCCACGACGTGGTGGGCGGCTATCGTTCGAGGACTTTGGCTTTGCTGTTACGTCAGCCATGTTAGAACTCCAGTCCTTTCTCGCGTGCAGCAGATGCCAACGCTTTGATGCGACCGTGGTACATGCGCCCACCGCGGTCAAACACCACTTGGTTTATCTTTGCGGCTTTTGCCTTTGCGGCAATTTCAGTACCGACCCACGAAGCTTTTTCAGTGAGACTACCCTTTGCCACCTTACTACCGATAGTGGTAGCGGCGACGAGCGTACGGTGCTTATTGTCGTCAATAATTTGAGCGCTTACATGATGACCGCTAATGAATACACTCAGTCGTGGACGGTCCGTAGTGCCGTTTACCTTCGAACGGATACGACGCTTTCGAAGCGCAATATTCTTGGCCTTTAGTGCGAGGCTATGCATTGCTACTTATCCTTTCCTGACTTACCAGACTTGCGAATGATGCGCTCGCCGGCATATTTAATACCCTTACCCTTGTATGGTTCAGGCTTCTTAAGTGCGCGAATTTCCGCGGCGACTTGGCCGACCTGCTGCTTGTCGATACCGCTGATCGTAATTGTGTTCTGCTCGACAACGGCTGCAATGCCTTGAGGTAGGTGGTAGATAACTTCATGACTAAATCCAAGCTGCATCTTTAGGTCTTGGCCTGCTAGGGCAACACGGAAGCCAACTCCATTGACTTCAAGTTTCTTACTGAAGCCCGTGCTAACACCGGCTACCATGTTGTTTAGTAATGCGCGCATAAGACCATGCTTTGCACGGACTTTAGGCTCATCGTTTGCTCGAGTAACGATCACTTGATCGCCCTCCTGAGCAACGGTAATATCGGGCATTGTAAATTGTGTGAGCGAACCCTTCGTCCCTGCCACTGTGATAGTGTTTGGGTCGACAGTGATTGTCACGCCGCTCGGTATCCCGATTGGTAGTTTTCCTACTCGACTCATGATACGTTCCTTATGCTATTCCTTAGTAAATACTTGCAATTAATTCACCGCCGAGGCCGGCCGTTTTTGCCTCTGCTCCGGTCATAAGACCCTTCGAGGTGGACACGATGACAATACCACGGCCATGCTTGACTGTTGGGATCTCTCTTGCATTGCTATAGGCACGTCGTCCTGGCTTGCTCATACGCTTGATTTCGGTAATCCGAGCGTTTTCGTTCTCGCGGTTGATGATGATGTGCAGCTGTTTGCCGATACTGAGATCGGTAACGTTGACACTCTCCAGGAAGCCATTTGCCTGCAAGCTACGCGCAACAGCTTCTTTTACCTTGCTGTGTGGTAGGCTTACTTCGTTTTTCTGAACGAGGATCGCATTGCGGATCCGGGTCAACATATCTGAGATGGGATCTGTAGTAGTCGTACTCATATTACCAGCTCGCTTTCGTTACACCAGGGATCTCTCCCTTGCTTGCATGCTCACGGAAACTAATGCGGGAGAGGCCAAACTGACGCATGTATGCGTGTGGACGACCAGTCTCGATACATCGGTTTTTCCAACGCGTAGGGCTGCTATTGCGTGGTAGCTTTGCAAGTCCCTCGTAGTCACCAAGCTCCTTAAGCTCCGCACGCTTTGCGGCATACTTCTGGATCATTTTCTGCCGCTTCGCGTCACGAGCGATGATTGATTTCTTCGCCATGATTAGTTTCCTTCCTTTTCAAACGGCATCCCGAATTTTAGTAATAGTGCCTTACTCTGATCGCGGTTCAACGATTTTACAACAAAGATGATCTGAAGACCGTGTGCTGTTGTAGTCTCTTCAAACGTTAGCTCGGGGAATACTGACTGGTCAGTCATGCCAATGCTGTAGTTACCTTGCTTGTCGAATGCCTTAAGGCTAACGCCGTGAAAGTCGCGCAGTCGAGGTAGTACGACATTGATCAAACGATCCATGAACTCGTACATGCGCGCACCGCGGAGTGTAAGCTTGAGTCCAATCATATTGCCTTCGCGAAGCTTAAAGCCGGCGATTGAGTTCTTGGCAACAGTCTCGACAGGTTCCTGGCCAGTGATCTTACGAAGCGTATTCTTAGCAGCTTCAATCACTTTCTTGTCATCCTTTGAGCGACCAAGGCCTACATTGATGACGATTTTTTCAAGGCGAGGGACTTGATGTACATTGCTCAGCTCAAGCTCTTTCTGAAGTTCAGCGACATACTTTGTCGTGTATTCAGCCTGCAGACGAGGAACATACTTGGTAGGAGTTTTCGTGGTAGCCATTACTTGATCTCCTTTCCGCTTGCCTTGTAAAAGCGTGTCTTAACGCCTTTGTCGTCAATCTTCAGACCGATTCGAGTAGGCTTATTAGTTGTTGGGTCAATGACAGCGACCTTACTCGCCCAGATTGGCTTTGTAATATCAATGATGCCGCCTTGGGGGTAAGTCTGATTTGGCTTAACATGCTTCTTTACAATGTTAATGCCCTCAACCGTTACTTTGTTGTCGAACGGATGTGTTGCAACGACCGTTCCGGTCTTGCCTTTGTACTTTCCTGACAGGACCTGTACGGTGTCGCCTTTTTTGATTCTCAATTTGTACATAGTCATCTTAGAGTACCTCCGGGGCGAGGCTAATTATCTTTGCGTAGCCTAGATCACGCAATTCGCGAGGTACGGGACCAAAAATACGAGTTGCACGTGGCTGCTTATCATCATTGATGATAACTGCTGCGTTGTCGTCGAACTTGATCGTACTACCATCCTTGCGGGCGATCTCCTTCTTAGTTCGAACAACGACCGCTTTTACGACGCTCTTCTTTTTCACAGTACCGTTTGGAGCGGCCTGCTTTACGGTTGCGACGATAACGTCACCAACCCGAGCGTATCGCCTGCGAGTACCACCGAGAACTCGGATACAGAGAATCTCTTTAGCGCCACTGTTGTCGCAGACTACAAGACGGGTTTCTTGTTGAATCATACTTCCGTCTCCTTCTCGACATGAGCTACACCAGCACGCTGAACGATTTGAGCGAGCTTGTGGCTCTTGCGCTTGCTGATCGGTCGCGTTTCTTCAATGATCACGTGATCACCAACATGAGCCTCATTCTTTTCATCATGTGCGATGAACTTCTTGCTTACCGTGTACTGCTTTCGGTACAGCGGGTGGGTCTTTCGCTCTCGGACAGTTACGACAATAGTCTTGTCGGCCTTATCACTTGAGACGATGCCCGTAATTGACTTCGCCATTACTTGGCCTCCTTAACTAACTGTTCACTTAATACTGTCATCATGCGGGCAAGATCTTTACGCTTGTTGCGGACAGCACGTACATTCTGGTTATCACCCAGGTAAATGTGTCGCTTCAAATCGGCAATTTCATCGCGCAGCTTGGTTGTCTCAGTTGTGAGTTCTGCAGTTGAGAGTTTGCGAATATCTACGATTTTCATGTTATGCCTCCTCCTTCACCAAGAACTTAGTCTTTACAGGCAACTTGTGTGCTGCGAGTCGCATTGCCTCGCGAGCGATTTCTTCGCTCACTCCCTGCATTTCAAACAGGATCGTACCAGGCCGAACTTTAGCAACGAAGAATTCAGGGCTACCTTTACCGCTACCCATCTTGACGTCAAGTGGTTTGCGAGTAACAGGAGTATGCGGGAAGATACGAATCCAAATCTTGCCACCACGTTTGATGTAGCGGGTCATCGCCTGACGAGAAGCTTCAATTTGACGACTCGTGATTCGCTCGTGGCCTTGTGCCTGAAGAGCAAAATCACCAAATGCGATGTAGTTGCCAGAGGTTGCAACGCCGCGGATCTTACCCTTTCGCACCTTACGAAACTTAGTACGCTTAGGAAGTAACATGTTAGTTCTCCCCCTTGTAGATCCAAACCTTTACGCCGATGATACCGGCGATTGTCTTGGCTTTAACACTCGCAAAATCGATGTCAGCACGGATAGTGTGTAGTGGAACACTCCCCATAGCTTCCTTTTCTCGTCGGCTCATCTCTGCGCCATTCAAACGACCAGCGACTTCGATACGGACGCCTTTAGCACCGGCACGCATCGTTGCGGCACTTGCGCTCTTGATGGCACGGCGGAAGCTCATGCGGCGCTCTAACTGGTGTGCAATGTTCTCGGCAACAAGTTTTGCGTACATATCAGGCTTCTTAACTTCTTCGATGTTAACGCGAGCAGGTACTTTATATACCTTCTCAATAGCAGCCTTAAGCTCTTGTGCGCCTTGGCCGCCACGACCGATGACAACACCGGCCTTAGCGGTTGCAATTGTAACGGTTACCAAGTTTGGCGATCGTTCAATGTCAACTTTATTAATCGCGCCGCGTGAACCAAACTTGTCTTGGATAAGTTTTCGTACCTTGAGGTCATCGGCGAGGTACTGTGCGTACTGGTTCTTGCCGACAAACCACTTGCTACGCCAATCCTTGTTGGCTTGCAGGCGCATGCTGATGGGGTTTACTTTCTGGCCCATTACTTTGCCTCCTTACTTTCTGCAGGCTTTGCTTTAGCCTCAGCCTTTGGTTTTGCAACTGGACGCTGCTCTCCTTCAACAACAACGCGAATATGACTACTGCGCTTCTGGTATGGAAGTGCACGACCCATTGCAGCTGGACGGAATCGCTTAATACGCGGGCCGTGGTTTACGGTGATTTCTGCAATGACTAGACCCTCAGACTTGTAGTTGTGGTTATGTGTCGCATTTGCAGCAGCACTCTTGATAGTCTTGAGTACTGGTAAAGCGGCGCGACGTGGGGTGTGCTCGAGGATAACGAGTGCGTCAGCTACACTTCGGCCACGAACAAGGTGGGCCACAGCGCTTACTTTTCGCGGGCTCATCCTAACTCCTCTGGATTCTGCTTTAACTGCCATACGTATTCCTACTTACCTTTCGCCAATTTACCGCCATGATTGCGGAACTTACGAGTTGGGCTAAATTCGCCGAGCTTGTGGCCAACCATGTTTTCAGTCACAAATACTGGAACGTGCACTTTACCATTGTGGACTGCAAAAGTCTTGCCGACGAAGTCTGGTGCGATCGTACTTGCTCGTGCCCATGTCTTAATGATGGTTCGGTCTTCATTACCCATTGCCGCTACTTTCTTCGCAAGCTTGGGATCGATGAATGGACCTTTCTTTAATGAACGACTCATGCCTTATTTCCTCTTAGCCGCGTGACGGCTTCTTACAATCATATTGCTCGTGCTCTTGCGACGACGTGTCTTGTATCCAAGCGTCTTCTGGCCCCAAGGTGTACGAGGAGCTTTCGCCATACGGTGACGACCACCATCACCACCACCATGTGGGTGGTCAACGGCATTCATAACGACACCACGAACTGACGGACGCTTTCCAAGGTGGCGGTTACGACCGGCCTTACCAATCTTTACGTTCTGGTGTTGCTCGTTACCAATAACTCCGATAGATGCGGTGCAATCTAGGTGAACAAGTCGAACTTCACCACTAGGAAGGCGAACCTGTGCGTATTCACCCTCTTTTGCCATAAGCTGCGCACCATTACCGGCACTGCGAACCATCTGAGCCCCCTTGCCGGGTTGCATCTCGATGGCATGGATAGTAGTACCTACTGGAATGTTTCGAATGGGGAGGCGGTTTCCACTTTCGATAGGAGCTTCGCCATGGGCAGAAATTTTCTGTCCAACTTGCATACCATTGGCTGCAAGTATGTAGTGATACTTGTTTTCACTATCCTTAACGCGGGCGATACGTGCACTTCGGTTTGGATCGTACTCGATGTGCTCGACGGTGCCTTCGCCCTTGAAGTTAAAGTTCATAATACGATAGTGCTTGTGTGCACCACCGCCCTGATGACGGGTCGTAATACGGCCCTGGTTGTTGCGACCGCTACCACGACGCTTTACTGCAAGCAGTGATCGCAGCGGCTTCTTGGTCGTAATGGTACCGAAGTCCTGGCTGCTCATTCCGCGGCGACCAGGAGTGGTCGGGTTGTATTGTTTAATAGCCATTATTTCTCTCCTGACTTTCTACTGCGGAGCAATGAACGATGACTCGTCTTGTTCTCTGTCTTTGCAGTCGCCTTAGCCAATGAAGCTACTGATTTTTTCTCAGAGGTCTTCTTGTCGTCACTCTTCGCGCTCTTTGCAGGCTCTTCTTCAGCCTCAAAGAACGGCAAATGACTACCCTCATTGAGTTGTACATATACCTTCTTGATCCCGCTCTGTGTGCCGAAACGGTTTGTATAGCGCTTGCCGGTAGTGTTCGTAACGCGCTTAGCCTTGCCCTTGCGGTTCACGACACGGATGGTTTTAATGCTGACTTCAAATTGCTTCTCAATTTCAGCCTTCACCTGATCCTTGTTAAGCTCAGAGGGAACGTCTAGTACGTAGGTATTTGACGCCTGGCTCATTGCGTAAGCCTTTTCACTGAGACGGGGTTTTAGCAAATACATTACTTCGTACCTCCTGCTAGCCATTCAGTGGTTGCCTTAAGTGCATCTGCGGTAAAAACGATAGTGTCTGCGTTGAGCGTGTTATATACATTCATGTACGTTGCACTTGTAACCGTAACATCGCCAAGATTCGCAACAGCGCGAGCCAGCTCAGGAGTTTTTTCGGTAACAACAATGAGTGCCCTGCGTGTAACACCTAGCTTCGGAAGAAGCTTAGCGAGTTCGGCGGTCTTGCCGTCTTTTACATGTAGCTTTTCGATAACAACTAGTTTGTTGTCAGCATTTGCAAGGCTGAGCGCCTGGCGAATAGCAAGCCGCTTGCTTGCAGTTGGTAGTTTCTTTGTGTAGTTTTCTTCGCCCGTAGGCCCAAAGACGATACCACCACCGCGCCAAATAGGGTTTCGGCTGCTACCAAAACGTGCGCGACCGGTGCCCTTTTGCTTCCATGGCTTCTTACCACCACCGCTGACAAGACCACGAGTCTTTACGACGGCGAGATTGTCGCGACCATTGGCTAGGTAGGCATCGTATGCCTGGCGAAGCAACTGATGGTTCTTAACTTCAACGCTAAAGACAGCATCATCTAATTTTGCTGGGGTCGAAGCCTTGGATCCACTGGCTGTAAATGTAGGAACTGCCATATTAGTTCTCCCCCTTAATAATTACGATTCCCTTGTTTGGGCCAGGAACTGCACCGACAACTCCGATGTATCCTTTATCGGCATCAACGAGTGCGATCTTGAGGTTCCGGATGGTTGTTTGATCGTGGCCAAGATGACCAGCCATCTTCTTGCCCTTCAGGATATGTTGTGGGTACATACTACCGATTGAACCAACACGTCGGTAGCTACGGCCACCATGCGTTTTACGACCACGGTGAAAGTTGTGGCGACGAATAGTACCAGCCCATCCCTTACCCTTGCTTGTACCCGTAACGTGTACAACGTCACCAACTGAAAAGACCTCGGGGTTGATCGTGTTTCCAACCTTGAGGTCTTCAGTAAGTTCGCTGGCGTCCGCGAGACGGAACTCACGAACAATCTTTGGCATAATACCGGCGGCCTTGAAATGACCGACCTGGGCCTTAGAAGTCTTTGCTTCTTTGGCAGTTTCAAAACCGAGCTGTACGGCAGTGTAGCCGTCATTGTCATCGGTTTTCACCTGCGTGATAACGCAGGGACTAGCGGAAAGCAAGGTAATAGCCTGCACGGTACCGTCATCTGCGATGGTACTGGTCATGCCAACCTTTCGTGTAATAAGAGCTTTCATAGTTACCTCTCGTTTATGTCCTAGCTCCAGAGTCACATATAAAAAATGCCGGTGGATGGTGGTTTCTACCCCTGTTAGGGAAGACCTTTCCAAACTCACCTGGAGTGGAATTCTTGATATACCTATATAGAGTAACATGAACTAACCACCCCTGTCAATGCGTTGCAAATACTACATCAGAGCTATTCAGAGGAAAAGAAAGGTCCGTAAGCGCATGCCCTCACCCAAGGACAGGTCGACAGTCACTTGAATCTAGATCTAGTTGGTCCAAGCTCAGCTCATCGATCAAGACCAAGTAGCTTAACGCATCATCGTCATCAAGCTCGATTCCATGACGTATTATTAGTGGTCCAAGAATCATACCAAGCCCTTGTACTCGTCTGCGGGATATCTTAGCAAATTCATCATCAAGCCGAGGGATCATGCGGCTATCTATTTCGGCTAGTCCGCTCATAGCTAATTGTGCTTCCTCAAAGGAAAGCTTCAACCCTCCATTTTCGTCTTGCTCGGGGAGCTGAAGACGCTGCACTCCTTCGCCATAAATACAAGCTCCAATAGCTAAGCCAGCCAAAGCAAGCTTCGCAACACCTCGCTCAAAATGGAAAAAGCCATCTTCGTATGCAACAAGATCGGATTGATCTCGGGGTGTCTCGGCTAGTTGGTTTACGATCATTAACATGGATATATCTCAGCTTAAAAAACCGCCAGATCTTTTGCCGGCGGTTTTTTTGCATTTGCCCTTTCGGGCCTTACATCTTTATCTCTACGTCGCAGCCGGCTGGCAGACTAAGATTCATGAGCGAGTCAATTGTCTTAGGGGTTGGGTCAAAGACATCAATGAGACGCTTATGAACGCGCATCTCAAATTGCTCACGCCCTTTCTTATAAACGTGCGGGCTCTTTACAACGGTGAATGTACTCTTTCGAGTAGGGAGTGGTATTGGCCCAGCAAGGCTTGCGCCTGTTCGCAAGGCGGTATCAACAATTTGCTTCGCAGCCTGGTCGATAACTTTGTGATCGTAGGCCTTTAGGCGGATACGAATCCTTTGTTTTTGGTCGGTCTTGGCTTCTGCCATATCTTACACTCCTACCAGCCCTACCTGGCTCGGCACTGTAACATCTTTGCCCCAAATATTGAGGACAACGACTTTTAGTCAGCACACATTAAGTAACGCGTTGATTGTACAACATTTATCTTGATATTAAAAGAAGATCTTTAAATACGTACTTGGGATTAGTGCCTTTATTAGAGAATCGCGGGGGCCTACGCTCTTTACGAGTCATCCGAGCTCCGAACGTCTCGTCACGTGCAGCATAGAAAAGAGCGCTTCACTTGAAGCGCTCTTTTTATGTTACTGGGTTCGATTACTTGTCGATTTTCGTAACAACACCAGCACCAACGGTGCGGCCACCTTCACGAATAGCGAAGCGTAGACCCTGCTCCATAGCAATTGGGGCAAGGAGCTTAACCTTGAAAGTGATCGTGTCACCAGGCATGACCATTTCCTTGTCAGCTGGTAGCTCAACTTCACCGGTTACATCCGTAGTACGGAAGTAGAACTGAGGTTTGTAACCCTTGAAGAATGGTGTGTGACGACCACCCTCTTCCTTGGTAAGGATGTAAACTTCAGCGTCGAAGTCAGTGTGCGGAGTAATAGTACCCGGCTTAGCCAGTACTTGACCGCGCTCAATGTCGTCGCGCTCAATACCGCGAAGCAGTACGCCCGCGTTGTCACCGGCTTGGCCCTGGTCAAGGCTCTTCTTGAAGGCCTCAATGCCAGTTACAACAGACTTGCGTGTCTCGCGAACACCAACAATTTCAACTTCTTCGTTGATCTTAATGATACCCTGCTCGATACGACCGGTAGCAACAGTGCCACGACCCTTAATGCTAAATACATCTTCAATAGGCATTAGGAATGGCTTGTCGAGTTCGCGAGTCGGCTGCGGAATGTAGTCATCCATAGCCTTAACAAGCTCCATAACTGCATCTTCATTTGCAGGATCGCCGTCGAGAGCCTTTGTAGCAGAACCACGGATGATTGGCGCGTCCTTGTCAAAACCGTTTTTCTCAAGGAGCTCACGTACTTCCTCTTCAACGAGGTCAACGAGATCTGGATCAGCCAAGTCCATCTTGTTAAGGAATACAAGGATCTTTGGCACACCAACCTGACGAGCAAGTAGAACGTGCTCGCGAGTTTGAGGCATAGGACCATCAGCAGCAGATACAACCAAGATAGCGCCGTCGATCTGAGCAGCACCGGTGATCATGTTCTTAACATAGTCGGCGTGACCTGGCATGTCGACGTGCGCGTAGTGGCGCTTTTCGCTTTCGTACTCTTGGTGAGACGTAGCGATGGTGATACCACGAGCCTTTTCTTCTGGTGCGTTATCAATGTCTTCGTAATTACGAGCCTTGTTAACGTCACTTGGAAGCTTCTTTGCTAGCACGTGAGTGATAGCGGCGGTTAGAGTTGTTTTACCGTGGTCGACGTGGCCCATTGTACCGACGTTGACGTGCGGCTTGCTTCTGTCAAATGTAGCTGCTGCCATTAAATGGATGCTCCTTACTTAAATTTGTTGCATGAGAATAAAATAGAACTCACACGAGTTACCTGGGATAGTATAGGTTAGTACCAGGGGTTTGTAAATAGTCCGAAACTGTTGTTTGTAAGCTATATTTTCAAATGTAAAAAGCTATACGTAAACTATCAATTCGGGCCTGTACGAGAGTCGAGATGATCGTGAGCATACGCTTGCGTTTTATACATAGCTCGCTCATACTGTTATGCATGGTGCATCAAAGCGCGCAAATTATTGCCATTATTATCACCCCCACCCGGGATGTGTTAGTGGCGTAAATAGAGAACTACAAACGACTAACCAGCTCCGGGAAACCGGAGCTTTTTTATTGGGAGCTAAAAACAATGACAATGCCTGAGACCAGCTTGACGCCGTATACCAAATACTTTCAGGCTGCACAAACTGAACGACACGTGTTGGAACTCGTTATGCAGCTTGAGGATCCAGATAGCTGGCTTTACCAACAATTCTATGGAAGCACGGGCGTAACAGCCACGCGGCTTGAAATAGCTACCGGTGATCACTATGGCCATGACGTACTTCTTAAAAATGAAACGCGGCACACGCTACACCTCGGCAATCGGTCTTATGACGCTGCGAGCTTCAAGCGACGGGGCGCTTTGCTTGCGGGTCTACTTAGCAAGCGTGCAAACCCCAACCTAACCACTTTTGTGGCAGCCAGTCATGGGAATCATGGAATTGGTGTTGTAATGGCAGCCAAAACACTAGGGGTGCATGCCAATATTTATTGTCCTGAGAGCGTAAATGACGAGAAACTAAAAAAGCTCCGTTCGTTGGGTGCGGTCGTACACAGCAGGGGCCTAAGGACGTTTGAAGATGCTATGACTGCAGCAATACTAGCTTCTACGCGCAGGGGGTACGTACTCATACACCCTTTTGACCAGCCTGAAGTTATTGCGGGACAGGCGACTATAGGGCTTGAGATCGTTCGCGACCTTCTCGGTAGATCCGCAAAAGGGACGATAGATCTTCACACGTCACCTATTGAGATCTATGTTGCAGTCGCAGGCGGTGGCCTGCTATCAGGAGTATCGATTGTGCTAAAACGCTACAAAGATCTTGGGATTCTCGGAACAAACAATGTTCAGCTTTTCGGGGCTCAAATGGTTGGTTGTGACGCAGCGCGCCGTAGCGTAGCCAATCTACATGAAGGAGGTAACGGTCTGGCAACGTTTGCTGGCGGCGAATTTAACGAAGCATGTGACAGCACGGCAGTCAGAGAAGTTGGCCGTCTCACCTTACCTTTTATGGCAAACAGTGAATACGTTCAGGGGTTCCATCTGGTGAGCGAAGCTCAAGTCGCTCAAGCCATGAAGCAGTTATCGAGTACGCTGGGAAGACAAGTTGAGCCCGCAGGCGCTCTCGCATACGCCGCCGCCAAGCAACAAAGCGCTCGATATTCTCGTGCAACGAATGGCAATGAGCAGCTAGCCACCTTTATTACGCCCGTTTGTGGCTCAAACGTAACAGCAGAAACAGTTAATTACTTTCAGGCTAGCCTAAGAAACGATCTCGTAACGTTTAAGTAGACTGCCCTCAACAAGTCCTGAAACATATTCATAAATCTTCTCAACCCGTTTCGCATACTGCTCTACTTGATTGTCATCACGTGGCGGCACTCTTCTTGTCAACATCTCGCACAATGCAAGTAATGGATCTTTGTCGCGTTGCTCGGCGCCACGCGTCTCAACAATATATGAGCCCATGCGTTCAATGACCATATCGGCACGAACAGGGTTAAGCTTGTTTGACTCAAAGTAATGTTTAAGCGCGCGTCTAAATATTGCTTGGTTGACACTAAAGCGAGCCTGATCCTCATAGCCAGGCATACCTTGAACCGCATTTGATGGCATATGATTCTCGCCGAGAAGAAGCAGTATCGCAAGTGCCATGCAGCGCTGCTCAGTTAAAAAGCGCTCGTGGTACATGGAGACTGAACGTTCAAGTTCCCACGGAGCCTTAACGATCAGGCGCTCAATACCTAATGCATAGAATTCATACAGCGAAATAGGTGCACGATCATCGTGCACCCCTCCGTTATTAGTGATGCCTGTCACTGGCTTATTGGTGCTCTTGCCATCAAACATCTCGGTAGCTTCGCCAGGTGCATACTTATCCTCATCCATATACTAGCTATTAGCATACACCGTTACTCTGTCATGTGCTATATAGCCTTACTAGTGGAAGATGAGTTGCCGCTCCCTCCAGTTCCAAAGCACTTAACCGCTACGTTAGAGGGAAGAGCTGAAGTCCAGCCAACCGTATTTATTCCGCTCGTAACTGTTGAGAGCTTTACGACCGATCCCACATTGGAGTTAACCGACTTATTCTGGCCATACTGACTATTAGAGTAGCCGACGGTGCATGAAACTGCATATGAAGCCGTCCAACTAACATTTGTTACTTCCTTTGCTCCGCCGGTACTAGCTACCGTACTCACACTGAGCCCGGACACTTGTGGTGCAAACGAGTAGTAAACCGTGGCTGAGTTCCCACTACACTTCGAGCCGCTGCTGTCAGTGCATGCTCTAACCGCTACACTACCCCTTGATCCAGCCGTAGCTCCAGAGTTACCGGCCGCGAATCCAGCAACGAGCACTGATCCTTTTGCTGATGCTACATACTTATTCAGCGCGGCGTGATCAGCTGGACGTAGCTGAACCTCATAGTAAACGGTGCTGCTAGAGTTCGCATTTGACCACCTTACGTCGAGTCCATATGGGCTACCACCCTTTACTGTACCAGTGTCATTGGCAACGCTTACTGCGGGTGTGTTCGGGGTGCTAGAAGGACTTATAGCAGACAGAACGGTTATCTTAAATGGAGCCGAGGTAGAACCACAGGTAAGATTGTAGGTATACGTACCCGATGAGGCTGGCTTAACCGTTATACCTGTCGTTTGAGGGCTCTTAGTGATGCCCACCGTACCCGACCATCCACCAGAGTTAGTAGGTGACGCGGTTCTTGTACAGCTACCCGTATAATTTGTCACCGTCCATGTCAGAGTCTCTGAAGAGCCTAATGCTACTTGCACGGAGCCAGTATTGCCCGACTGATCTCTCACACCAACATTAGCACCTGAACCGCCAGTAGGGGTGGTGCCACCTCCGCTACTTGCATTGCACATGTAGCTATACGCCCCCGCCACGTTAAGCGGTTTTGCCGGGAAATTCAAGGTGGTTAACTTAGGGTCTACTCTTAGTGCTACGCTACATAGCGTGCTCCATGTCGAACCGCCCAGGACGCCATTAGCGGACAATCCATTGTGCGACTGGAAGAGCTTAACTGAGTCGTAAGATGCCTGTCCATATTGACCATCATTATTGAGATAGTGGAGACTCCCATAGGGTATTGCGAGAGCCACCGGCATCGGGTATGGTAAACTGACCGGAATGCGCTACGGTATCGAGTAAGACCTGGGCGTCAGCAACGCAAGCGATAGAACTATAATTTGGATAGGTTATCGTACTACCTGAACAGTTCGTGCTCGCCGCGTGGGTTACATTTAGGAGTATGGCGCCAATACCAGCTACCACCACGGCGGCTATCACGGGGAGTATGAAATGAATGTGAAATCCTTGTTGGTCTAATCTTACGCGCGAAAACTTCTTCAATTGTATTACTCTCGTTTACATTGATACTACTTATGATAATAAGGTAACGTAACGGGGCACGCAAATAAAATACAACATTAAAAAAGCCGGCACCTGAAAAAGCAGGTGCCGGCTTTGCGCTAAGAGAAGTTCTACTTGGCGTTCTTGGCAATAATAGCCTGAGATACGTTTGGTGGGACATCAGCATAGTGATCAAGCTCCATGCTGCTGCTTGCACGTCCTTGCGTCATACTACGCAGGTTTGTGGTGTAACCAAACATTTCACCAAGTGGCACAAATGATGTAATTTCCTTGATTCCAGATGGCAGATCTTCCATGCTTTCGATACGACCACGCTTACTGTTGAGATCACCAATGACGTCACCCATGAACTCTTCCGGTGTTACGACTACGACTTTCATGACAGGCTCAAGCAACGTTGGGTTCGCCTTCTTAACACCTTCCTGAAGCGCCATTGACCCGGCAATGCTAAAGGCCATTTCGTTGCTATCTACTTCGTGGTAGCTGCCGTCATAAAGTTCAGCTTTAATATCAACCACTGGATAGCCGGCAATAACACCGTTGCGCATTGCCTCTTCAATACCTTTGCGGACGGGCTGAATGTACTCTGATGGAACGACACCACCCTTAATGCTGTTGATGAATTCGAATCCAGCACCTGTTTCGTTCTGACTAATGCGTAGCCATACGTCACCATATTGACCACGACCACCACTCTGTCGTACGAATTTGCCCTGAACTTCAACGGCATCTTTGCGCACCGTTTCACGATACGCTACCTGTGGCTGGCCAACATTCGCCTCAACAGAGAATTCACGCTTCATGCGATCAACAATGATCTCGAGGTGAAGTTCGCCCATACCGGAGATAATCGTCTGACCAGTCTCATCGTCAGTGCGCACGCGGAATGTAGGATCTTCCTCGGCCAAACGACCAAGTGCGATACTCATCTTTTCTTGGTCAGCTTTGGTCTTTGGCTCGATTGCGATACTCACTGGCGGGTCCGGGAACGTGATACTCTCAAGGATGATCGGATTGCTTGGATCACATAGGGTGTGGCCAGTGCTTGTTCCTTTGAGGCCAACGATCGCTGCAATGTCGCCAGTGCCCACTTCAGTGACGTCTTCACGCTTATCAGCCTGTAGGCGCACAATGCGACCGACACGCTCTTTTTCGCCCGTTGAACTGTTGAGTACGTAGCTACCGGCGGTTACCTTGCCGGAGTAGACGCGGAAGTATGCAAGTTTACCCACAAATGGGTCAGAAGTAATTTTAAATGCTAGCGCTGACATTGGATCGCTCTCAGAGTGCTTACGCTCAATCTCTTCACCGGTTTTTGGCTGAACGCCCCAGGTAGTTGGGCGGTCATTCGGTGCCGGGAGAAGATCGTTTACGAGATCAAGCAGCTTTTCAACAATAACTCCTCGGCCATCACCACCACTAACCGCGTAGAACTTACCCGTCAGCACTGCCGTACGAATAGCTTGGCGAATTTCTGCTTCGCTAAGACCCTCTTCACCAACCTCAAAATACTTCTCAAGCATTGCCTCATCTTCAGCGACTGCGTTTTCGACAAGCAGGCTTCGGTACTTCTTAGCTTGGTCGAGCATATCAGCTGGAACATCACCCTCAACAAGCTCGTGGTCAGTAAACTCCTTGTAGGAGTATGCTTTCATGCTTACTAGGTCAATGATACCGTTGATACTTTGCTCAAACCCAATTGGCAAATGAATCGGGAATGCACGCTTGCTGAGACGATTATGGATACTCTCAAGGCTCTTATAGAAGTCACCACCAGTCTGGTTGATCTTATTAATAAAGCAGATGCGTGGGGTGCCGTATTTATCAGCTTGGCGCCATACGGTTTCACTTTGGCTCTCAACGCCCATCTTACCGTCGAATACAACAACAGCACCATCGAGAACACGCAGGGAGCGTTCGACCTCAGCAGTAAAGTCGATATGTCCAGGAGTGTCGATAATGTTAATCTGATGATTTTTCCAGTAACACGTAACGGAGGCAGCGACGATAGTGATGCCACGCTCACGCTCCTGGGCCATCCAGTCAGTTGTTGTTTCGCCATCGTGAACAGCACCGATCTTATGCTTTAGACCTGTGCGATACAGAATGCCCTCAGTCGTAGTTGTCTTACCCGCATCAATATGCGCGATAATACCGAGGTTACGGATCTTCTCTAGTGCGTATTTCTTGTCTGCCATTTTCTCTCCGTTATAGCTTATTCATTCGAGTCGCCGTACAAAAGGTACCTGACCATCTCATCATTCCTACGGCGGTCTTCCGTCATTGCATCGGGCACTTCTACTTCTTTAAGTATTTTATCATCCAAGGAATCGTGGCCATCTAAGTATTTGGCAATACCCAGGGCCGCGATTTCTAGAGGTTCAAAGAGTCCGCCGTTTTCGACTTCGTATGCGATTGCCGTTTCGGCTACCGCGATGTGCCCGATATATCGACTGCCGAGGTGTCCTATGCGATATTCACCGATCACCCCCTTGGGCAATCGATTCAATAGTCCTCTCATCCGATACGTGGTTTCAAACCATCTTGGCTCGCCCCATGGGTTCCAGCGAGCTCCCCATTCATTGATACGGATGTAGCTACCCGGTCGGTTCGGGTCTGCCGCCGCCCGAATGCGCGGCAAAACGTATTTGATCGATTCGTCAATTGTTAAGAAGTCTAGCGGGGTATTACGATCAGGCGGTGGTGCCTTTCGTAGGCGCATGGGGGCCAATTCTAGCCGCGGGCGAAATGGGCAAATGCTCGGTTTGCCTCAGCCATGCGGTGCGTATCCTCACGCTTCTTTACGGCTGCACCCTGGTTGTTGTATGCATCTTGCAATTCAAGTGCAATACGATTAGCCATACTCATACCCTTACGAGAACGAGCTGCTGCAACAAACCACATAATAGTAAGGTGCATCTGTCGCTGACCTTTTACTTCAAATGGGATCTGGTAGTTTGCACCACCAACACGTCGCGAACGAGTCTCGAGGTGTGGTCTAACGTTGCCAATTGCCTGTTCAAAGACGTCATGGGGGTTCTCGACCTTTAGACGGTCTGCTGCGATCTGCATGCCAGTGTAGACAAGCTTTTCAGCAATTTGCTTCTTACCATCACGCATAACGCGGTTGATAAGACGCTGTACGGTAGGGTCATTGTACAGTCGGTCGCCAGGAATATCACGAACGAGTGCTTTAGTCTTATGACGTGGCATTATTTGCTCTCCTTCTTCGTACCGTATTTACTTCGGCCTTGCTTACGCTTCTGCACACCCTGAAGGTCAAGGGCGCCACGAACGATATGATAACGAACACCTGGAAGGTCCTTCACGCGACCACCACGTACAAGTACGACTGCGTGCTCTTGGAGATTGTGACCTTCACCACCGATGTATGCCCAAACTTCATAGCCATTGCCGAGACGAACACGTGCAACTTTACGAAGTGCTGAGTTTGGCTTCTTTGGAGTCTTGGTCGTGACCTTTACACAAACACCCCGCTTAAATGGTGCTGGTTTTTCATAGTTCTTGGTCTTGAGGTTGTTAGTCACGCGCATTAACGCTGGTGACTTACTTTTACTCGTAACCTTGGTACGAGGCTTACGTACCAATTGATTAATAGTAGGCAAATCCTACTCCTTTCCCAATTACTTCCCGAAGAGATTCCTCTCCTCTACCGCCAAGATCCTTATGGATCGGCTCGGATTTGATATTACACATTCATTTTAGCAAAAATTGCAAGTTCCCGCAATGGGTGCTCCATATGAAGCCATCGATATAAATGTACCCCGCTATGGGGGTACATTTACTTGCGCCTATATGGCAGCTTTATTCTTCTACTTTAGCAGGCTCGACATACTCAGAGTCGTCTTCATCGAACGCGTTGCTAGCACCGTAGCCGGTGCCGACAGGAATCTTGCGGCCCAAGATAACGTTTTCTTTAAGACCGTACAGTTTGTCGATCTTACCGCTGGTAGCGGCTGCGATGAGTACGCGGGTGGTATCCTGGAAGCTTGCCGCGCTCAAGAAGCTGTCGGTAGATAGCGAGGCTTTCGTAATACCGAGCAAGAGCTGCGTATACTTAGCCGGTTGTCGACCTTCTTTGCTAAGCTGTTCACTGGCTTCAACAACAGCAAGCTTACTTACGACATCACCAGTGACAAACTCGCTGTCACCCGCATCTTCAATCTGAACACGGCTAAACATTTGGCGGACAATGATCTCGAGGTGCTTGTCAGCAATATTCTGACCCTGCCCTGCGAAGATGCTAAGGATCTCGTTCATGATGTAGCGCTGTGTCGATTCAACACCCTGCAATCGCATAAGCTCATGGAGGTTGATGGAGCCGTTCGTAAGTCGTTGACCAGCTGAGACTTGGTCACCATCATTGACAAGCAATTGCTTGAAGCCAGGAATTTCGTAACGCACTACACTTTGACCTGTAGGCGTAATGATGACCTGCTTATCTGTTACTTCAGCCTTACCAGCCATTGGTGAAACAAGTGGCTCTGAGCCATCTTCCTGTGCAGCAACAACATCCCCAATAATAATCTCAGTACCACTTGCGATAGACGCCTTGCGGTCGCCAAGCTCAAGCACGAGGTTATCTTTCTCATTTGCGGTTACTTGTACGATGTAGTGATCGCCCTCTTCCCATGCATTGGCAATACCAGTGATATCAGTGAGGTAAGCTTGACCCTTTGGAGTACGAACTTCAAAAAGTTCCTCAATACGGCTTAGGCCTTGCGCACTATCGTCGCCAGCAGCGGCGCCAGAACGGTGCTTAGAGTCAAGGCTTAGCTGAGTACCAGGTTCACCGATACTCTGTGCTGCAATTACGCCGATCGGGTTGTGTGCTGTTACGAGGTTGCCCGTTGCTGGGTCGACACCGTAGCTCTTCTGTGGCACGCCACGCACAGAGCTAGCACTGAGCGCGCTCATGATCTTGATGCCATCAATTGACTCATCAGCACCGATAGCTTCAGCGATCTGTTTCGTAAATAGCTCACCAGTCTTGATGTGGTTTGCAACGTCCTCGGCTGCATATCGGCCCTCAAGACGAGTCGCGTATTCAACACCGATGGTTTTTGCATCCTCTCGAAGCATTGCGAAGCCTGGATCTGCGCCATCTTCCTCTTCACCAAAAGTAAATACATCCTGGGACACATCGACGAGTCGTCGCGTGAGGTAACCAGCATCAGCAGTCTTCAACGCGATGTCGATGACAGCCTTACGCGTACCTCGCGTACCTGTAAAGTATTCTAGTGGCGTCAAGCCTTGGATATACCCAGACTTAACAGGAAGTTCAATGACGTTACCACCAGCATCCTGGAATACACCAAGCATACCAACTGACATCTTCATCTGAGAAACGTTACCTCGAGCGCCTGAGGTAATCGCGATAGCCATAGAGCCATCCTGACCTTTCATCTGCTCGGTAAGCATTTCCTGAACTTTGCTGTCAATCTTGGTCCAGTTATCAACAATGAGACGGTGTCGTTCGTCGTCAGTAATGAAGCCTTGTTCGTACTGGGTTGAGATGTTTGCCGTTCGTTCGTCACCAGATTTGATGACATCAGCAAGACCGTTAATAGGTTCAAAATCATCCATGCCCATCGAAAGACCAGACATAGTTGCGTATCGGAAACTTAGGTCCTTGAGACTATCAGCAATCTCGGCAGTGGCAGCTTGACCATACTGGCTGTATACGGCGGCCATGACCTTCTGTAGACGCTTTTTGGTCATAGGCTCATCCTGGTATGCGAAGCCTTCTGGGAAAATCTCATTAAAGTATAGGCGACCGAGGGTTGTGTCACGAATTTCACCACGAAATGGAACACGAACACGGCTCTGAAGCGTAATGAGACCGGCATCAAATGCCATATTTGCTTCGTCCAGGCTACTATACAAGGCTACTTTATCTGAGGCACCTGGCCGCTCATACGTCATGTAGTAACAACCGAGCACGATGTCCTGCTCAATGTGCAGCATCGGCGAGCCGTCAGCCGGTTTCAGAAGATTATGGTTCGCAGCCATAATGTTCTTAGCCTCTGCCTGCGCAGCATCACTCAGCGGAAGGTGGACGGCCATCTGGTCACCGTCAAAGTCAGCGTTGAAGCCCTTACAAACAAGTGGATGTAGCTGAATAGCACGGCCCTCAATGAGTACTGGCTGGAAAGCCTGAATGCTCAATCGGTGCAATGACGGAGCACGGTTGAGTAGTACGTACTTACCAGTGATTACTTGGTCCAAAGCGTCCCATACGGCAGTCTCACCTGTTTCAATCATGCGCGTGGCCGAACGGATATTGTGAGCCTCTTCACGAGCGATAAGCTCACCAATAACGAATGGCTTAAAGAGTTCAAGGGCCATCATCTTTGGCAGACCACATTGGTTAATCTTCAGCTCAGGTCCGGCCACAATAACAGATCGTCCCGAGTAGTCTACGCGCTTACCGAGAAGGTTCTGGCGAAAACGACCTTGCTTACCCTTGAGCATATCACTCAAAGACTTGAGACGACGACGCTGGCCGGTCGCTGCAACTGCACGACCGCTACGCGCGTTATTGTTATCGATGAGAGCATCAACAGCCTCTTGGAGCATACGCTGCTCATTGCGGCGAATAACCTCTGGGGCATTAAGCTCAATAAGCTTCTTGAGACGATTATTTCGGTTAATGACTCGACGGTAGAGGTCGTTTAGGTCACTGGTTGCAAATCGACCACCAGTCAACTGAACCATAGGACGAAGATCCGGAGGGATCACAGGCAGGACGCTCAAGCACATGCTGCTTGGTTTAATGTCAGCACGCTCCATGCTTTCGAGAAGTCGAAGTCGCTTGAGTAGCTTCTTCTTGCGCTGACCCTTTGCTTCTTCAGCTTCAGCAGTAAGATCCTCGATGAGCTGATGAAGATCAATCTCATCCAAGAGATCCTTAAGTGCAGCACCGCCCATACCGACCGTAATCATACGGCGAAGTTCATCTGGAAGACTGCGATAGTCAGTCTCGTTCATAAGGCTAAGCTTTACGAGACTGTCGATCTGACTCTTTAGATGGTCGAAGTCTTTAGCAAGTTCTTCAAGCTCTTTCGTCTGAGCTTCTGCAAGTGCTTTGACATTTGCGTCGTCCGCCTTAGCCTCCTGTTCGTAGCGAAGTTTGATAGCCTCGTTAGCCGCCTTGAACTCTGCCTCTCTATCTTCACGGTATTGGTCGCGCTTTGCCGTGTCGACCGACTTGATGACATAGCTTGCAAAATATGCAACACGCTCAAGATTTTTGACGGTCATGCCGAGCAGGAGACCAACAGCACTTGGAGTGCCGCGAAGGAACCAAATATGGGCAACAGGGACTGCGAGCTTAATGTGACCCATGCGCTCACGACGGACGATGGAGCGCGTGACCAACTCACCATTCTTATCGACAGCTGCTTCGCGAGAACGAACACCCTTGTATTTTGCGTCGTGGGGGTTGATGTCTTTTACTGGCCCAAAAATTCTCTCGCAGAATAGACCATCCCGCTCTGGCTTCTGTGTACGGTAGTTAATGGTCTCAGGCTTCGTAACCTCACCGTAACTCCAGTCTTCAATATCTTTTGCGCTGGCCACTGCCAGGCGTACTGCATCAAAATCTGCGATGTCTGTACCGTATGAATATCGCCTCACTTTAGGCCTCCTCTTCAATGTTCATGTTGTCTTCTTCGGCGCTCACGAGGACAGCATCTTCGTCATCCATCTCTTCAATGAGCATGTCATTTACAACTGTCTCTTCATCGCTAACGTCTATGTCAGATATGGCAGCGGTTGGAACCGTTACATCAGATTGATGTAACGCCTCTTCATGTATATTAGTAGCCAAGATCGCCTCAGCGTCAACCACCTCACTTTGATGCACTAAGTCAACTTTAAGACCGAGTCCTTGCAGTTCTTTCACAAGCACGTTAAAGCTTTCAGGAACTTTAGGCCCAACAATTTCAGTTTTCTTAATGATGCTTTCGTAAGCCTTGCTACGACCGTAGACGTCGTCAGACTTAATCGTAAGCATCTCTTGGAGCGTATTAGCGGCGCCGTATGCTTCAAGTGCCCACACCTCCATCTCACCAAATCGCTGACCACCATTTTGAGCCTTACCACCAAGCGGCTGCTGGGTAACCATCGTGTATGGACCAGTTGAACGGGCGTGAATCTTATCGGCAACCATGTGGTTAAGCTTAATCATGTACATGTTGCCAACTGTCGTACGCTCCTTGAACGCACCGCCAGTTCGACCATCGTATAGCTGCTGCTTACCGTCCTCAGGGAATCCAGCCTCAGCAAGCAAGCTCTTAATCTTCTCGACAGGTACGCCATTAAACGACGGACTTGCGACCTTCATGCCAAGCGCGCGGGCAGCCATACCAAGGTGAGCTTCAAAAAGCTGACCGATGTTCATACGAGATGGCACGCCTAACGGGTTTAGCACAATGTCGACAGGAGTGCCGTCTGCCATGAATGGCATGTCTTCAATTGGAAGAATCCTGGCAATAACACCCTTGTTTCCGTGTCGGCCACCAAGCTTATCACCAACAGATACCTTACGCATCTGTGCGACAAACACCTGGATCTGCATGAGAACGCCCGCCTTCAACTCGTGACCATTTTCACGGCTGAAGATCTTTACACCTACAACCTTACCATGCTTACCGTTCGTCATACGTTGTGAGGTATCTCGAACTTCTTTCGCTTTTTCGCCGAAGATAGCACGAAGTAGTCGTTCTTCAGAGCTTAGCTCCTGCTCACCTTTTGGCGTAATCTTACCGACTAAAATATCGCCAGGATGTACTTCTGCGCCAATGCGCACAATACCGCCCTCATCAAGGTGACGGAGTGCGTCCTCGGATACATTTGGAATATCACGAGTGACAATTTCTGGGCCAAGCTTCGTTTCACGAACTTCAATCATGTAGTCAACGATGTGAATACTTGTTAGTGTGTCATCTTCAACCAGCTTACGGCTAATAATGATCGCGTCTTCGAAGTTGTATCCAGCCCATGGCATGAAAGCGACAATGAGGTTCTTGCCTAGCGCAAGCTCACCACCTTGGATCGACATACCTTCAATGAGGGTGTCGCCCTTCTTCACCTTGTCGCCCGTGTTTACAACTACCGACTGATTGATCGATGTCCCTTCGTTGCTTCGCTCAAAGTGCTGTGGCTCGTAAGAGACATTACCTTCGGCATATTTGACGATGACTTGGTCACCGCTTGCCTTGATTACTTCACCTTCAGCTTCTGCGAGCACGATTTGGCCTGTGTTACGAGCGGCTGAAGCTTCAACACCGGTACCGACAATCGGGCTTTCTGGCTTGATGAGCGGTACTGCCTGACGTTGCTGGTTGCTACCCATGAGCGCGCGGTACACATAGTCCTTCTCGATGAATGGTATAAGACCGGCGCTTGAGCCAATAATCTGGTTTTGAGCTGCGTCAACATGAGTAACGTCGTCGCTATCTGATTCACCCGACTTCAAGTTGATGCGAGCGCTAATACGCTCATCCACAAAGTGGCCGTTTTCATCAATCGCAACACCCGCACCGGCGATAACAGCAGACTCTTCATCAGCCGCATCAAGATAAACAATATCGCTCGTAACTTTGGCTTTTACTGGCCAGGTTACTTGTGAAGTGACTTTTGCAAGCTTTTCAGCATCAGCCTTTGAAATCTCACTGTCAGCTTTAACGATGACCTTACCGTCTTCATCTTCTAAGTTAACGCGCGCAAGGTGGCCTGCAGCATCCTTTGCGGTAGCGCTGTTAATGACCTTACGATATGGCGTTTCAATGAAACCATATTCGTTGACGCGCGCGAAGTTGGCGAGGTTAAGCACGAGACCAACGTTTGCACCTTCTGGTGTTTCTACTGCGCAGATACGCCCATAGTGTGTTGCGTGCGCGTCGCGGACTTCAAAACCAGCACGTTCACGAGATAGACCACCAGGGCCCATGGAGCTCAAGCGTCGCTTGTGAGCGAGCTCGCTCAATGGGTTAATCTGGTCCATGAACTGACTGAGCTGCGAGCTAGCCATGAACTCACGTACTGCGGCCACGACTGGTCGAGCGTTAATAAGCTGACCTGGTTGTACGGTCTCAATCTCACTCATACTCATACGGTCCTGAGTGTTTCGTACCATTCGGAGCAGGCCGATACGGAACTGGCGCTGCAATAGCTCACCAACCATCTTAATACGACGGTTTGCGAGTGAGTCAATATCATCGCCTGGATCCTGAGAAATATTGAGGCGGATGAGCTCTGCGACTATTGCGACGAGATCCTCGAGCCGCATGATACGATTCTCGGCAGTATTTGCCACATCCAGGTTAAGGCGCTTGTTGAGTTTGTAGCGGCCCACGCGACTAAAGTCAAAGCGTTTGAAGTTATAGAACATGTTCTCGAGTAGACTTCGTGCGTTGTCGACCGTTGCGAGGTCACCTGGACGAAGGCGACGGTACACTTCAATGAGTGCTTCGGCATGACCTTTAGTCGGGTCTTTTTCAAGTGTAGCTTCAAGATAGCTCACCTTAGCTTGGTCAACGTGTTTGAAGGCATCCTTCATCTGGGCCTCGGTCATTCCGAGCGCACGTAGAAGTGTCGTAACAGGAATCTTGCGCTTACGGTCAATCTTTACATAGAGAGCACCAGCTGCTGTAGTCTCAAATTCAAGCCACGCGCCACGTCCAGGTATAACCTTTGCGCTATATAGACTTTGTGTGCCATGAAGTTCGCTCGTGTAAAAAACACCAGCTGAGCGAATCAGCTGGCTAACCACTACACGTTCTGCGCCGTTAATAATAAACGTACCGCGCTTTGTCATCCATGGGTAATCGCCAAGATAAATTTCCTGATCTTTTATTTCGCCAGTGACTTTATTCGTAAGTTCAACCGTAGCCTTGAGCGGTGCTTCATAGCTAATGTTGTTCTCGCGCGCCTCAGCTTCAGTTACTTTTGGATCTTCAAAGTGATATTCCTTAAAGCGAAGTGAGAGTTTCGTGTTTGTATAGTCGTCAATAGGGCTGATCTCTGCGAGGAGTTCACCGAGCCCTTCGTCAACAAGCCACTGAAATGACTTGTTTTGGTGGTCTACAAGATTAGGTAAGTCGAGATTATCGCTTACATCAGTGAAGTAGACACGAGTTGAAGATTTGCTTACTGCTTTCGCCACGTGTAATACGCCCCTTATGAGTTAGTGGTTATAAATTTAGCGCAGCTCGACACGTATAGATGCAGGAAGACTCGCCGAGTTTGTCATACTTTGTCTGTAAATAGTAATCGTTGCTGCTTTTTAGTTAGTGTTCGCCCGAAGTTACACTAAGCTGAGATTTTGAGCTGATCTGGTTGGCCACGCCAGCTATGAGCTCAACTTACACTACTTCTTATCCACAATTATACGCAGTAGAATTTACGACGTCAATACTACTATTTGTAAGCTATTTTACAGTCTAGGGGTTATCCGTGCTTTCTCGTTTGCTCGAGTACCGTCATCCGCTCAACAGCACCATGCATGTCCGGCAATGATCGCAGTGTACTTCTCACGCTCCTAACGCTTACTGTTAGCCACGCTCGCCCATCTCCGCTGCGGCTTTGAGGCAGGTCGCGTACCCAGGTGGACCTATGCGGCCTTTTGCGAGATCTTAATATCGCTAATCACCTTATCAACGAGCCCATACTTCTGAGCCTCGAGTGCATGCATCCATCGATCACGCTCCATATCCTCATGAATTTGCTCTTTTGTCTGACCGGTATTCTTAGCCATAATATCTTCAAGAAGTTTCTTCACGCGTAAGCTCTCGCGTAGATCAATTTCCTGATCCGTCACCTTACCGCGCGTACCACTAGACGGTTGATGGATCATAACCGTGCTATTTGGAAGTAAGAATCGTTTGCCTTTTGTGCCGGAGCTTAGTAAGAATGCTGCCGCACTCGCCTGGATACCGATCCCTACTGTCTGTACATCATTCGTCACATACTGCATCGTGTCATAGATGGCCATTGCGTCATACACACTGCCGCCGGGGCTATTAATATAGAGAAAAATGTCTTTCTTTGCGTCTTCAGCCTGGAGGAATAAGAACTGCGCGACAATAGTGTTTGCGCTGGCTTCATTTACATCACTCCCGAGGAACACTATTCGGTCCTTCAGGAGACGGCTATATATATCATACGAACGCTCATAGCGTCCTTCACTTTCAACCACTGTAGGTACTAATACGCTCATGTAACCTTCTTTCGTTAGTAGTTATATATTACAAAAATTAGCACTCTCATGTCAAGAGTGCTAATTTAGCATAATTAGACACAAATTTACGCGATTTTATTTTCCAGCGTATTCAACGAGACGGCTGATAGTCTTCTCGGTAATCAGGCGCGAACCGAGCTCTCGGCGGTTGTCCGGCTTATCGAGCTCTGTGCGCATCTGCTTGTCGTCATACTGCCCTTTGAGGGCTTTAATCCTGTCGCTTAGCTCCTGTTCGGTGTAGGTAATGCCTTCAACTTCCGCCACTTCTCCGAGTACGAGTCCGGTCTTGACGCGAGCCTCAGCAGACTCACGAAGTCCTTCTTTATGCGCTTCAGCCGTCTTCCCCTCGCTGTCTAAGTGCTCCTGCCATGACTGACCGCGGTACATGAGGTTTCGCTTCTCCTCATCTTCCATGCGTTCGATCTCATCATCGATAAGTGCTTTTGGAATCTCAGCCTTCGCCTTTTCGGCGATCTCGGCAAGCAGGTTATTTTCAAGTGTGCGCTGAGCCTGGCTGTCTTTTTCTCCCTCAAGCTGCCTCTTAATGTCTTCGCGAAGCTCCTTGATAGTTCTGAATGGTCCAACTTTGCCAGCGAATGAATCATCAGCCTTAGGCAGCTCAAACTCGCGAACCGTATGTACTGTAACCGTAAACTCTGCCTTCTTGCCTTGGAGTTCTTTAGCTCCGTAATCCTTTGGGAATGTCACAGGAAAGGTCTTTTCCACACCAGGTTTCATGCCAATAAGCTCTGGTTCAAAACCTGGGATAAATGAATTGCTGCCGAGAACAAGCGGGTAGTCATCACCATCAGCACCAGGGATTGGTTCCTTAGTTTTTGCATCGACGCCCTTAAAGCCGATAACTACTTCGTCACCATCTTTAGCCGCTCGGGTAACATCTTTCTTCGTGCTGTCGCGGCGACGAAGATCTTCAATAACTGCGTCTACATCCTTATCAGTTGTCGGCTCAGTTTCCTTCTTCATTTTTATATTTTTGTAGTCAGGGAGCGTGATCTTGCCGACGACTTCAACCATCGCCTTAAACTCAAGCGTCGTAAAAGGTACGAACTTCGTAACATTCACTTCAGGCTGTGATGCTGGGCGAAGCTTTTCTTGAGACAGAGCCTCCACATACATGTCATTGACTGCATGCTCAAGGAATTCGCTCTGCAATCGCGACGGATCAGCGTTCTTCTCGACGAGATTCTTAGGCGCATGGCCCTTTCGGAAACCTGATACACTCATGTTTTTCGCAAAGTCGCTGAGTACATGGTCTTTGACCTTATCAAGCAGCTCATGGTCTGCCGCAAGGACTAGTTCAACTTTAGTAGGAGATATGTTGTTCTTGGTAATTTGCATAGGCCCGTACTATAACAGATACGGAACAGATACGCTAGAGCCGCGTCGCGACAATTGAGCTAAAAGTAACAAACCAAATTGCCTCGATTACCCAAAGCTTGGGGGCCGTCTTCCATTGCAGGAGCGAGTGAATCCTTAGAAACGGATTTCGGAGATAATCTTCACGATTATCTTTATGGGTTCGTAGTGTTCGAAAAAAACGCGGAGCCCAGAATAAATCCGGGCTTGCGGCAAGAAATGCACAGATAACTGCAGTTATCCAACGATGAGGCTTTGTTACCGTTAAAATGGCTACCAACAAAAAGCATAGGATTGATCCGGCAACCAACTGTACGCCAATAAACTCTTTGGACTGAAGACGTTTTGGACCGTCCGGTATCGCCGGATCATAATGTGGAATGGCATCACACACAAAGTGCGACAGGAAAGCGATTGGCATTGCAAGCCAGGGGTCCTGGGCCATTAGCCCTATGACTGCTCCAGTCAATGCATGATTGGGGGCCGTCACAGGTCTACAAGGTCCTCATCATCGGCCGCTTCCAATGAGTGCGCGTTGGCGTGACGACGATCGCGCACAATACTAACAATCCGCTGCAAGCCATGCGCTTCTTCGCTACCATCAGCAAGGTTACGTAATTTAAACTGCTCACTTGCAAGCTCTGTTTCGCCAATAAAGATTGCATAATGTAGCCCTTTCTTTACGGCTGTTCGAATCTGTTTCTCAACCTTACGACCAGTTGTGTCAACAGCAACGTTCAATCCCATAGCTCGCATATCAGCAATCGCATGTTGTGCCTTGTCGTACATACCATCACCGACCAATATAATGTACGCATCAGTTTCAGGACGAAGGTCCGGCAAAAGATCGTGACTTTCAAGGAAATTTTGCAGGGTGACATCACCCGCAGCTACCCCGACAGTTGGCACTGGTTCGACGCCAAACATACCAACTAATCCGTCGTAACGGCCACCCCCAAACATGCTTCGATTATTCTCGGGGTCCGTATCAAAAACTTCAAATACAATATCCGTGTAATAGTCGAAGCCACGCATGAGCGTAATATCAAAACGCACATTCGTTACTCTTGACTCGCTCAAAAGTTCAATCAGTCGATTGAGCTGAAGTACTGACGGATGCATCACAAGATCACTCGGGAGATCGCTGAGTTTACGGACCTTCAGCAGCTCGAGTAGGTTGTTAAGTGCGCCCTGTTCTCGCTGCGTAGGTGAAAGAACCGCATCTGCTTGTGCGACAAAGCTTTCGTATTCCATCTTCTTCATCCGATCAATTAACCGGATAAGTGTCTCGGCTTGCGTTTTTTCAAGTTTGAGGTAATTACCAAAAAGCTCTTCAGTAAGCTTACGGCTGCTCACAAGGATTTCATACATTCGAGGATGTGCACCATACGCCTTAAGCATTTGGTCAACAACCTGGATGATCTCGTATTCAGCCTCTACACCCTCAATTCCAAAGACGTCAACATTTAATTGCCAAAACTCACGCAAGCGGCCTCGCTGCGTTCGCTCATAACGCCATAAGTTCGGAATGCTATACCAACGGAGTGGGTACGCGAGCTCTTGCCGTCTACCCGCAACCATACGGCTAACCGTCGGCGTCATCTCAGTTCGGATCGTTACACTACGTCCTCCCCTGTCCAGGAAGGTGTAGGTCTGTTCATCAATAATCTCTTGGTTTCCTTTTGCGAGGAATAGTTCGGTAGGCTCAAGAATAGGTGCATCGTACTCTTCATAGCCAAACCGCTCCGCAACTTCACGCATCTTAGAAAACATATACTTTTGTAGGCGCTTGTCTTCTGGGTAGAAGTCACGCGCGCCTTTATACGATTGGGTACTCAATGTCATATCAGGCTCCATTATACCTTAGCTGTCGAGAGCTACGTTGATGTCGGGCAATCCAAGGGCGCGTGCAAGCCACGGCGAGATAGGGATGAGGGGCCGTGGTAGGCTGCCAAGCTCCGTACGAGGAGACACGACAGGTGCACGAGCGAGCATCGCTTTATCCGTATAGCTTAAGTCAAAGAACCATCTCCCATTTATTGCAGTCGGCCCTCGTAATTCTTGGTCGCCAAAGCTTGCAAAGACGATTTCATCATCAGTTATTTCGTTTAATCCATTAATTTCCATAGCTAATTCTCCATTCAAAAAATGCTTAGTTTCAATAAAAATACGCCGGAGTGTGTCCGGCGTATTATTTTTCAAGAGAATAACAAACTAACCGACAAACTCCGGCGAAATATGCGTTTGATGGATAGTTTGGATAACCATGAAAGTATTTTATAAATACTTCACCTATCCTGTCAAGATCTCAACCGATGGTGGTTTGCATCAGTAACCGTATCTTAGCCAACAATTAAAGCCTCGCCACCAACCTGCTGTTAGGCTTAGCCATACAAACTATCATGATCCATTCGGTGTAAAAGTTGCTATAGTTGTCGTTCGTGTACGCCGGACACCCCCTCATATGTCGCGTTTGAAGGAGCATTAGTGGACGTATACTTTACCTAATGACAAGTATGACACCAGGATCACACGGGGCACAAAGGTCACCTGACGAAATTATGTCTGATATGGTTCTTGAATCAGGCACAACAAAAAGTGTTCCGAAAATGGAACACTTTTGCATTTAGTATCTGATTGTGGCGCCCTTGAAGCACTTTCTTTCGAACACCTTCTGCAATGGTTGGATTACCTTGTCAAATGCTTCGACAGAGATGATGAGAATCTTATTGAAGATTTCAAATCACTTTCGTAGCAATCACCACAACAGTAGAGCGTACGAATAATTGGCAACTAGAGCACGTCGAGCGACTGCGTTTTAGCACTGTCGGTTGCGTCGGCAGGTGCTATACTCTCATTAAGACACGAAGCACAGGCAGCTACCCAGGCCTGCAAATTTAATGTAGGTTTTGACCGACAGTTGCTTCATAAACACGAATATGCCACTTATCTATATAAAGACTAGGGCTAGGAGATTCGGAAATGTCGACCGAGAAGATGCTGCACGCATCAACAACTCCTATTCATGCTGACGAGGGGGTTTTGCTCGATAGGGTTGATGATCTATGGCAAGCGGACAATGATGAACGAACAGCCCACTTAGCTACGTCATTCCAGTTCCCCGATGAGCTGGGCGAAAGAGCGATTCACTTCTTTCGTTATTACTTGGCACGTACGCGGAATTATATTCCTAGTAGAAGACATTACAACTGTCATATCTTCACCGCAGCGGTCCGGGGCTGGTTGCAGGTTGGTGAGTTTGATCCCAACCTATTTGAGGGGGGGAGCGCGGACATTATATGGCCTGATCGCTACCCTTTTGTGGACCCAAGCGAAGTAGTTACTGGTACGGCATACGGTATCGTTGCAATCAACGACCCTTTTCATCTCGTTCATACTTTTGTCGGCATCGACGCTACGCGGCATATTGCCGTTAAAGGTAACGCGGAAGAAATGGTAATAGCGGATACGAATTCAGTAATGCAACATTATGAGCGTAAGCTTGGGCAAGTAGTGCAACTTTGCGTAATGCATGATAAGCCAAGCGTGATTGGGACCGACCATTGGAAAACGGGGCAAGCGAGCCCGCTGGCGTGGAGTTCGCGTGCCTATTGGCAAATATGGCGGCGAAATAAAGATGCTGCGGTGGAATAAACCAGAATCGGCGACCAGTAAAACATTCTAACGCTTTACTAAAAGTAAAAATATCACTGGCCCTGGGTGTTCTCTTAGCCTAAGTCAATACAGGGTGCCGCACATCGACCTATCGTGGAACACTATAGAACCTAGTCTGATCTTGATGTACGAAAAGCCCGTTGTGCTCGGCTTGACGTATTCAAATGAGGGGATGCAAATTATCGAGCCAGTCACTGAAGAGAGCAGTTTTCATGATCCTTGCTGATAACAATGACTTAGTTAACCTACGAAAGTTTGCTGGTCACCATTAATCACAATCGCTTCTCCATCATGAAGCGCGACAAATGGAATATGATTCTCTATGTAATAATCAACAACTCTATCTATGTCGGCTGACTCAGGGTGATCTGACTTATAGTGTGGTGCGACATGGTATGGTAGTAGACCAGCACATTCCCAGACGACCTCTTTGTTGTAACCTTCGGGTGTTGATTCCGGGTCTTCCATAAGTTCGATACCACGTAGATCTGGCTGCATAATGACCACTCCCGCGCTATAGCCGCCGTATACTAGCCTATCTTCTTTTAGCAGTTCAGGGATAACGATGTCGGCACCACTTTGTTTAAAAGCCCGACTTAGCACAAAGCCCATACCGCCTCGTACCCAGATAAGATCATAATCGCTCAGCCGCTGTTTCAGCTCATTACGCTTTCCAAAATAGTCTCGCAAGTCAACCTCCTCGGGTTGTAAACCGATGGATTTTAGGCGTTCGCTTTCGGCACCGAGATCGGTTGCTCGGTCTTCTGCCCCTTTCCAGTCCTGTGCATTAAAAATAAGAGCCGTGCGGCGACCGTCACCAAGTAACTTTAATAACTCTTCAGGCTTATTGCCGTTTCGGAAGGAAGATAAATATAATCTCATGGAACAAAGTGTAACAGACAATCACTCCAGCAACCAAAGAAGACTTGAACCCATGCAACAGATACAAAACGTAGGACAAACAAAAAGTGCTCCATTTGTGGAACACTTTCCTGCCTTGAATCAGATGATGGTGCAGCATAAAGGACGATTATAGAACTTTGATAGGTTTAGAAAGCATTAACGTTGTAAGTTTGTATGCCGAAAATGATGAGGATGAGGGCGATGCTACAATACTCGCATAGCTTCGTGAGGGCTGAGAGTAAAACAAACAAAAGGAGGCGCTCTATGCGAACCGACATTGTTCTGCCGCAAAAGCTTAAGGCCGGTGACCGAGTTCGTTTCGTGTCGCCTGCCAGCCCAGTTCGAAAAGGCAGTCTAGAGCGCACCTCTAGACTGCTTGAAGAACTTGGTCTCGCGGTTGAGTACGGCGCCCATGTGTATGACGTTGATGAAACGCTGGACTATTTAGCCGGCAAGGACGAAGATCGGCTTGCGGATATCAACGAGGCGCTACGCGACCCAGGTATTAAGGCTATTATCGCTACGCGTGGCGGCAAAGGAGCGTATCGAATCGCGGACGGTCTGGATTTTGAAGCAATGCGACATAATCCTAAGTTGCTCATAGGTTTTAGCGAGATCACTATTTTACACATGGCACTTCTTAAGAGTTGCGACACTATAGGCATACATGGTGCACCATGGGATAACGAGTCCTTTGGCCAAGCCAGTGCTGGCTCGTTTGTGAAGTCAGTCATGAGCGCCGAGCCTGTAAAAGTTCGGCCAACATCCAGGGAACATACCTACGTGCTCACTACCGAAGGAAAGGCCACAGGTCGTTTGATTGGCGGCAACCAGGACTCAATCGCAACAGCCGCAGGCTGGGCATTGCCAAATTTTGACGGCGCAATCTTACTACTTGAGGCATTTAATCTACGACTCGGTCATATTGACCGGCAGCTTACTATGCTCATAAAGACAGGCATCATCAAAAATGTTGTCGGAGTAGCTGTCGGGCAGTATACCGACTGTGGTGCTGCAAGTGACCCAACAATAACTAGTGATATACGATGCACGGAAATAGATATCTTGCGTGACCGACTCGGTCAGTTAGGTGTTCCGATACTAGGAGGCCTGCCTATCGGGCACGGTAAGAACCCCATTGCTATTCCTATCGGTACTATGGCTACGCTCGATGCCGATAGGAAAACTTTAACCGTAGCTCCGGGAATATCAGGATGAGAAGTAAGAGTTTGGTTCGTCCTTTATGCCCTCAAAATAACCAAGCAAAAACACCTCATTTTACAGGGGTGTTTTTCAGAATTTGGAAATCGTTCTCTTGGTGCCCTTGAAGCACTTTCTTTCGAACACCTTCTGCAATGGCTTGATCATCTTGTCAAATGCTTCGACAGAGGTGATGACAATTTTAGTGATAAGGCCAATAACCTTTCATAGCAATTGCTACAACAATTGAATGTCTAGTGGTTCGCCCGGCCGTTCCCACATTGGTATAACTATCGTCACTGGCAAGTGATAACAGTTAAATACGAAGTCAGTGTAGCTTCTGCTCTGAGTCAAGTAGAGCAATTATCTTATCCTGTCGCCGTTTACGAGTTTCTTCCGTTTTAGCGGTCTGAAGCCGCCACGCAATGGCATAAGTATTTGCTTTATTGAGCGTAGCGAAAAACTTCTCTGCCGTGGGATGTTTTTTCAACTCAATCATGAAATCATGGGGGATAGTTATGTCACCAGGTCCATTATATGCAGCAGCCCAACGACCGTCTTGTTGGGCTTGATTCACCTGAACTATTCCTGATGGCATCATAAGTTTACGCTCAGTTAGTCGCGTAACGTGCTCAATGTTACGCTTTGACCACATACTGCTTGCACGTCGAGGTGTAAACTTCTGCAAAAACGAATCTTCATCATAGCTTTTCTTTTGTCCGTCAATCCACCCATAGCATAATGCCTCGTCGAGAGCCTCTGCATAACTAATAGTGGGAACGTTCGATGCTTTCTTATAGAGCCTTAGCCATATACCATCGACCTTGTCATGATTTTCATCAAGCCAATGCCGCCATATAGCCGAGTCATTAAAGGCAATAATTTCATAGTCTGGTTTCATTTTTCTATAATAGCAGGCCCCTCCTATTGAGGTCATTACATACAGTAAAATCAGTGCGCTTGATGGGCTTTTATTCCAATTCATTCTAGGACGGTTGATTTTATGTAGGTTTAGCAGTTGAGCCGTGCGGATTGCACGACATACAGCCTTGGGAACCGATGCGTCAACATCACGATCTGCTTCCAACAATCGCTTGCTACTATTTCAGTGACACAGCATAAAGAATGATTGTAGAACTTTGATCTGCCTTGGTGAATGTTAAGCCTGAAAATATCCAGAGAGACAGAGGATGAAGTTGTTGAGATGAGGCGTTTGACATATTGACGCCTAGACGTCATAGCGCTATAATGCTTGTATGAGCAACGATGACACCAAAACTACTATTTATCTGAGTCCTAGTGTTCGGCGCGCCCTGAAAAGGCGTGTTATTGATACTGATCAAACCATGTCAGAGTACGTCGACAGAGTTGTCGCTAGTGCTATCGCCGAAGACCTAGAAGATATTGAGGCTATAGATGCCCGGCGCAACGAACCTACCGAATCTCTTGAAGATTTCTTAAGCGCAATAAAACAAGATGGCCTCATATAAAGTCGAGATCAGCAAAAGTGTCCGCAAAAAGGATTTGCCCTCCATTCCCAAGGCCGATGTAACTAAAATCGTTAAACGTATTGAGGGCCTTGCTGATAACCCATTTCCAGAGGGCGCCATACGACTCAAGGGTCGAGAGGAATGGAGGGTAAGGCAAGGCGACTATAGAATTCTCTATGTAGTCGAACATGAGATTGTAACAGTATTTGTCATAAAAGTAGGCCATCGTCGAGAGATCTACAGAAAATAATAAGCCCTAGTAGAGCTTATCCGTTATTGTCTGGTGCACCACATCGACCTGTTGTGAAACACCATTGAGCCTAGTTTAGTCTTGATGTATGAGAAGTTAGCTGGTCTTGGGATCGACCCAGAAAAATCATATCGATCGGAAGTTTCGTCCGTAGGTCCCAAAAATATTCATCAACCTGACGAGCCACATCTATCGCAGTAGGCTCTTTAAATTCAATTAGGTCAAAGTAATTTTTCTTAAGCAACTCAAAATAGGCTGAAATAGGACGCATCCAATAGGTAACCTCAGGACCATCTGACAACTTTTGCGTAAATCGCTTGGTCGATAGATAATCTCCGAATATTTCCGTACCTGAAGATCCTTTCCTGTATCCCATGAGCACAGATTTGCTGCCTTCGTGTTCCTCGACCTTTGCTGCCCAACGTATCGGATGACCAACCGAGAATAGCAGCAGGCCTTTAGGGGCGAGCAATCTATGTAGGTTCTTTAGCAAAAGATCCAACCTGTTGCTATAATGTAGCGTCAAGCTGGAGTAAATAAGGTCAAAACTATTCTCTCCTAGCGTCAGTAAATCGGCGGAAATATCCATGTCCATTGCCCTAAAATTCACACCGGATACGTTCTTAGTTGCATACTCGATTGATGCCAGTAACTCGTGCACCGCGCCTTTTTAGCTCAACACATTCCTCGCCGATACCGCATCCTACACAAAGAACTGTTTTATTTGCGAGTTCGGGTAGTAGCGCATACATCGCAGGCTTTTCGATGTATGCATGGACCAAGTTTTTTCCACTTGCAAATTCCTGGGCCCTTTTTTCGGCAAAAGTATCGTAATCATTAGGCGGATTCATGAATAAATCATACCAGAGAGGACTTGAACCCATGCAACAGATTAGAAAATCCATTCAAACAAAAAGCGCTCCAAATGTGGAACACTTTCGTATCTTGAATTAGTTCATGGTGCAGTATAAAGGACGATTATAGAACTTTAGCTGGGTTGGAAGATGTTAACGTTGTAGATCTGTACGTCGAAATCGATGAGTTCGGATACACTGACCCACGAGTCTTGATATCTACAGCAACTCCCAGTAAGTATCCTTGGTTACTCCCCTAACTGTAACTTCTGGATAAGCAGACACGAAACCTCCTGGTATATGCGGAAGCTTACTCCACTTACATTCAAAAGCACTGAATTGGCCGCTTGACTCTTCTATAAGGTCAACCTCTTGCTTATCGCGGGATCTCCAATAATAGCTTCGTACGTAAGCCTGCTCAGCCTGATTGCGCTTGAGTCGTTCAACAAGGACAAAATTCTCCCACAGAGGGCCTATATCTCCTCGTAAATCTAGGGAACGAAAGTCATCTATAAGCGCATTGCGCATGCCCAAATCATAAAAATATATCTTGCGGAGCCGCCCTATCTGTACTCGTTGATTCTTTCGAAACTGAGGCATTCGGAATACAATGAATGCTTTTTCGAGCAGGTCGACATACCGCATAACAGTCTCTTTGCTTATTTCAAGGTTGCTCGCCAATTCACTATAGCTGACCTCGCTGCCAATTTGATGTGCGAGAAGTCTTAATAAGCTATCGATAACTGTTTGATCGTAAATTGTTCCGAGCGCAAATGCATCACGATACAAATATCGATTTGCAATCTCTCTCGCCTGTTGAGCTGCAGCAGACTCATTAAGCGCCCATAGGCCTGGGTAGCCTCCATAGACGAGTAGTCGCTGCATATAGCCGTCTGCTTCGATGATACTATTAGTGAGCTCTTTGAGACGTAACGGATACAACAAGAGTTCTCGTGAGCGTCCAGTAAGGGGCTCTTTAATCTTGTTCGCAAGGTCAAGGCTCGAACTGCCAGTTAAAAGTAGCTTTTTCTCGGGCATGCTGTCATGAATCAACTTGGCAGTTAGGCCAATATTTTCAACACGTTGCGCTTCGTCTACGACGACTAAATCAGCGTCGGCCAGTATAGTCCGCAGACCGGCTAATGACTGACTCTGAAGACGCGACAATACTGCCGGGTCATCACAGTTAAGGTAGAGCCCGTTCTTGGCGTCAGCCAGTACTTTATTGGCAAGGGTCGTCTTGCCGACCTGTCGTGCTCCATACAGAATCGTTACGAAGCCTGCTTTTAGCGAATCGATAACCTGCGGTTCGATGTACCTATCTATCATAAGCTATATTATAGTGTACGTTATTATCGCGAGTCAAGCATCAAAAATAACGTTATTATCGCGAGTAATTGTAATATGAAACGACTTGAACCTATACAACAGATTAGAAAATATAGCCAAACAAAAAGTGCTCCAAATATGGAACACTTTTCTATCTTGAGTCAGTCATGGTGCACTCATGCGACGTTAGGTGGAACACCATCGAAGCCAGTATTATTCTTATGTACGAAAAGTTAGTGGAGCTTGAAGCCACTGATTATTGGGAAGAGATTAAGCCGCCGTAGAGACAAGTTTGTCTACGAGAGCGGTCACCTCCGAAATATGAGGCATATGCCAACCTTCTTCTATCGCAATTGAGCGCAGGCCTTCCGTAGGGTTAAGACATATTGGGTACTCTACCGCTCTCAGCATTTCTACATCACCCTCAGAGTCACCAAACGCGAATGAGTTCTTTGTGCTGTGTCCCTGCATGAGATGTTTTATAGCGCCATGCTTTTCATGGCGTGAAGCCAAGTAGCTTTTGATGTTACCCGTGAACACTCCTGCTCGGACTTCATATTCCGTACAGTAGTAAGCACCCAACCCAAAGATCTCAGCTACAGCTTCTGCTACGAATTGTGGTTCCCCAGTTACAAGGGAGATGTCATGGGAAGTCCGTAATATTTCGATTGTCGGGTCAATATATGGAAAGAATTTATCGGTATTTCGATAAAATTCTTTCGTTGATTCCAAGATATCGTTATGCGGTTTGCCTTTTAGACCCGTCGCATAGATATCCAGTAGCTCGACGATGGTTGTCTCGTAATCTTGTAGCTTTGATTTGTATCGTTGCATACTGCCTGTAGCATCATCCAAAACGTGCCTGCCTATCAAACCTTCGTCTACTTGTTTTTCCACTAATTCGAAATAGGAAAAGCCGTCATATATTGTATTGTCGATATCAAATAGGGCGATGGATTTAGACATAAGTACCAGTATAAGGTTTGGCTATATTTATGCCAATGAGGACTTGAACACATGCAACAGATAGAAATCCCAGCCTCAAATGAAAAAGCGTTCCAAATGGAACACTTTCACCTCTGTGATCTTTTCATGGTGCGGATGAGAGGACTTGAACCTCCATGCCTTGCGGCACTGGCTCCTAAAACCAGCGTGTCTACCATTCCACCACATCCGCGAAAATGGTACCCGGTTATTTTACTCGGTTCTTCAGCAAAATACTACTCCCGAATTGAGCTAAAGGTAATGGCTTTGTTGTAGTACATATAATTCTAGGCTAGTCGACCAACATGATGCGGCCTGTGGATTTGGAATAGACTTTTAATCTATCGAGTGCTAAGCGCAATAGTATCGAGCATATTGCAATATGCTGTTTGCGCGATGCACAATCATCTAGTTAGGGGTATGGAATAAACATTAAGAATGTCACGAGTGACCACCTGATCATGTAATAGCCTAGCGCACTTATATGATGGTCGGTGGTTCTATTTCCCCGCCAACTGCTTGTAGGTGTTATATGCTGGCGTACCCACCAATCCGAAGCTCCCATCACCAGTGTAGTCGTACCAGAAGATAGGACCGGCCCAGGCCTGGTTATTGGTTAAGTTA